>Ga0228535_1000164_pt1 | contig 216768 bp, 184 predicted proteins | sample SJ1metagenome_FD_168457 | JGI IMG/M metagenome (GOLD analysis project Ga0228535, IMG submission 168457) | Enriched culture of PCE-dechlorinating microbial communities from Ithaca, New York, USA - SJ1 | ecosystem: Engineered > Modeled > Simulated communities (microbial... > Unclassified... | reverse complement strand
TCTCTATCTATCATATCCTTAAGTTGTTCAAATGGAATTATAGTACTTTTTTTTTAAGCCAGTCGTTCTCTACTTTTAATTGACCAATTTGTTTAAAAAGCTCCTCCTTTTCTTTTTCAGCTTCTGCAATGAATCTTTTATCATCGTTATTCTTACTGAAAACATTGGATGCATTTTCAAGAAACTCCCTCTTCCACATGGAGATTAGATTGGGATGGAGTTCAAACTGTTCCGCAAGTTCACTTAGTGACTTTTGTTCCTTTATTGCCTCAAGGGCTACCTTAGCCTTGAATTCGGCTGTGAATTTCCTTCGTGATCTTTTCATAGTGACAGAAATTTAATTGTTTATTAATTCCTGTCCAAATTTTTTAGACCACTACACTCAAAACTATAAATAATCCCGGATAAAGTATACCCGGGACACAGTTACTTCATTTTTACTTTTAGTTTAACTTGGAAAACGGCATAGCATTGTTGTAATAATACCATTATTGTGATATATATCAAACCAGGCATCTCCGCACCCTATAAATTCATAATGGTTATTTCCTCGTGAGATAAGTTGACCAAAACCCAATTGATTAAATTTTGTTACAGGGTCGCCAACTTTAATTCCTCCTTGCATGTCTAATGTAAAAACAGCAAAACGATTGTCTTTTAAAGAAAACGCTCCGAAGAATCCATTTTCTCTAAATCTGAAAAGATTTGGACCGTAGTAATACTCTTCGTCAAGGCCGTATTCGCTGTTCCCACACCAGTATTTGTCTGGTGTGCCAAATTTATTAATGACATAATTGTAGTTATATGTCTCTGTTAGTTTCATCCCATTTACATCCTGTGCCGATAACTTCTGGCTGTTTAAAAGGATAATTATCAATACAGTTAAACTACTGATGACTGTTCTTATATTTTTCATTACCTAAATATTTTTAATTTCCACAGTTTGTTATTATTGTTGTTGTAGTCGCACTTATTATTCCATAGATATACTCTTGCGGGTTTATTTCAGCTCCGTTCTTTATAATAGTCAGGTGCAAATGTGGTAGTGAAGGGTTAGCATTTCCTGTTATACCTGCGTAACCTATGATATCTCCAACCTTAACGATATCTCCACTCTTATAAAATTGTCCGGTGTTTGGATTAATTGTGCCTCCAGGTTGAAGATGCCAGTAGGCTATTATAAGGTTATTTCCTACAACATTACTTGCGATTCTTATTCTGTTACCGGCAGCATTTTTATCACCATTATATCCGGGTGGGTAATCATCGCCATCTCTATTTGGCTGACAAACAACCGGATCGGTTAGCACAACTCCATCAAACATAGAATAAACAGGCTCCCCTATGTAAGTAGCAAAATCTATACCTTGATGATGTTTAGGACTTCCATCTACATTTTTTCTATACTGACTACCCCACAACGCACCACCAATAATATTTTGATTTGGAGGGGCCAGTGCCAAATTAACTAAAGGTGAACTTTTCCCACTTTGAATATCTCTACATGGTATTCTCTCAAAGTTGGCTGTTGCTATAATAGTACTTTGCGGATAATCTGTATTGTAAGAAAATGATTGTGGTTGTCCTGCAAAGTATCCGCTCCAGTTTAAAAACTTATACCCTGGATTAGCTATTGCTTGAATTGTTATAGTTTCAATATCATGTGGATAGTATGCACCGCCAACTGTTCTTCCTGAATTCTCAGGGGAAACACTCAACAATACATAAAATCCATAATCCTCATCTGATGGAGAAGAGGTATTATCATCCGGAGATGAAACTTCAATGTCTATATGTGGCATATTATCCGGATTTGGAGTAACAATACCCCAGTTGGAAATATCATCGATACTTTTCTTTTTTGAAGGTTTATATGCAATACAATAAGCTCCCCCATCAATTGACAGAAACCAATCATTTTGGTCATTTGCTGCAAGCCAAACACTGAAATTAGGATCTGCTTCAAAATTAGGATCAATAATAGGAACAACAGACGGCATTATTAAATATTCAAGGAAACCGTCAACAAAAACCATTGCATAGAGTATATTCCCGTTTAGGGTAGAAATTGATACAAATTGGATATCAGCAGCATTTCCTCCCGGAGCAGTTCCACCATCATCTCCACTACCCTCTTCGGTATCATCATCATTTGTCATTACAACAAAAACATTATCATAGCCACCAGACTTTGTAGATGGTCTATTTTTGATTACCAGAAATGCTTTAAGATTAATACCTCCATACTCTTTTTTTGATGAATATAATGAGACCTTTTTGTTCATCTTCAATGGGATAACAGATGTGTTGCCGCTTTTAGATTTTCTGATCTTATTCCATTCAGGAGTAACCGAAACATCATTTTGAGCTTTAGTTAGCAAAGGATCATTAAAAGTTGGGATCTTTATTTGATATTTAGAATAAAGAAGCTTTTCAATAGGTATTGGTTGGGGTCTATTATTTTTATCTGGAACTTCTGTTTTTGAACAGCCTAACACAGATATGATAAGCAATAATAAACAGAAAAGAATTATAGAATTATTTTTTTTAGACATAAATAAAAATTAAAAAATATCATTTTTTCTCTCATATTTCTGTAAATGCTACTTAATTGGCATAAAATACAGCAAATGCAGCTAAATTATTACATTAATAGTTCATTGGGATTTGTCTAACCCTAAGTAATAGCGTAATAGTAAATACTGATTACTTCTTAAAAATATTTATCTTTGTCTGCCGTTTTGTTTTTAAATTAATAATCCTGTTTCCTTTGCAGAGGTCTGGTTTTGTTGGTTAAATACAAAGCGGTTTTTCAGTTTGCAAGACTGTAAAACATAGGTATTGTTACCGTTCTATCAGCTTTTTCTATTGTGGTTATTGCTAACCTTTTTGTCTTTACAAACATATAAATTTAATCTTGAAAATTTGCTCATAAAATGCTCACAGCACGGTCACAAAATGCTTAATATAGAGAGGTTATAACAAATCAGAACGTAGAAAATTTAATGTTAATAGGGGTTTCAATATTTTTAGAAAGTATGATGTTTTAAGGAGACTTAATCGAAAATTTATAATAATTTTGAAAAAAAATAAATATGAAATTAACTCTTATTGAAAACGCTATTTTTAAAATCTTTATATCTGCATTGATAATATTATGTGCAAATCAAAGAGTTACAGCACAGCAACAGGATAAATACCTCACCTGGTACGAGAAAAACGATTTTAACAAGACTCCCCGTTACAACGAGACTGTCAAGTATTGTAAACTGCTTTCACAAAATTCCAAAATGGTTACCTACACATCTATAGGCACTTCACCTCAGGGTAGGGAGATACCTTTGCTTATTCTGGATAAAGATGGGCTGACAGACCCTCAGGAGATAAGGGCACGGGGGAGAGTTGTAATTCTCACAGAAGCAGCAATTCACGCCGGAGAGCCCGACGGGAAAGACGCAGGGTTGATGCTCATAAGGGATATTGCTATAAATAAGATGTTTCCAGGTATATTAGATAATGTTTCGCTCCTATTTATTCCAATTATAAATGTAGATGGCCACGAAGATTTCGGCTCTCACTACAGGATAAATCAGAATGGCCCGGAAGAGGTGGGTGCCAGATTTACAGCTCAAAGGTTTAATATGAACCGCGACTTTATAAAGGCAGATGCTCCCGAGACAAGAGCACTGTTAAAGCTCTACTCAAAGTGGGTGCCGGAGCTCTTTATTGATATTCACGTAACTAATGGTGCAGATTTCCAATATGTAACAACATACGGGCTGGATCACTGCGGATTTCTTGCTCCGGACCTCTTTAAATGGACAAAAGAGCTATTCGAAAAGGAGCTCAATACCAAGATGGAGTCAAAAGGGTATCCTATCTTCCCATACTTCGAATTCAACAGCTATTCAAACCCCGGAGCCGGTGTGCTTCCTGATAACTTTCCTCCGCAATACTCAAACGGCTATGCATCTGCTAACAACAGAATAGGGATGCTGATAGAGAATCACATCTACAAACCATACAAAGAGAGGGTAACATCTGCCTACCTTATGATCAAACACTCAATGGAGATCCTTGGGGCAAATACCCAAACACTTAAAAAAGCAGTAGAGTTATCGGACAGATATGTTTCATCGGCAAAGTTCCGTGCAGACTCCTTGCCGCTGATGTTTAAACACGATCGTAAAGAGAGTATCGAGGTGGACTTTCTTGGATGGAGAGAAAAAACAGTCATTAGCGACTTATCCGGTGCTAAATGGACCTATCAGGACCGTTCTGCACCCATAACCCTTAAGATGCCGCTTTTTACCTCATACACAAAAGAGTCTCAGATAAAGCTTCCGGAGGCATATTTGATACCTCAAGAGAACATATCCACAATAGAGTTACTCGATTTACATGACATTAAGTATCATAAGATTAAAAGAGACTCTCTGTTTGAGGTGGAGACATACCGCTTTGTCAACCCTAAATGGTCGCAGTTCCCTTATGAAGGGAGGGTAACCCTTGAAAGTAATTACACAACCCAAAAAGAGGTTGTCAAGTATAACAGAGGAGATATAATTGTATATACTAACCAGCCCAAAGTTAAGATAATAGCTCACCTTCTGGAGCCAAAATCCCCTACATCTCTGGTTTACTGGGGGTTCTACAACCTCTATGCACGACCTGCAACAGAGTTTTGGATTCGCCTTAACTATATGGAGGTCAAAGGAAGGGAGATGATGGAGAAAGATCCAGAGCTCAGGAGAGAGTTTGAGCAAAAAAAGATATCAGATTCAGCATTTGCCAATAACCCCGATGCAATCTTAAGGTATTTTATGCAGAAAGTGAGACAAAATGTTGAGCCAAATGCAAACAGGTACCCAATTACAAAACTCTACTAAACTTTACAGAAATAGATCCAGTATAAAAAAGGATGCGAAAATCACAGATGCAATCCCGTTTAAGGTAAAAAAAGCAGCATTGATTCGCGTAAGGTTTTTGGGGCTTATAATGAGGTGTTGCCACAATAAGAGAGAAGAAAATATTAGACTCCCTGTAATGTATATCCAGCTAAGGGTGTTTTCTACCGAAGAGTTTACCGAATAATAGAGTAAAACCAAAAAGGGCAACACCATCAAGTGACCTAATGATGATATATACAAGGCCCACCTCTTCCCAAAAAGGCATGGGACGGAGTGAAGATTGTTCTCTTTGTCAAACTCCTCATCGGCAATCGAGTATATTATATCAAATCCACTTACCCAAAGCAAAACTATAGCCGAAAGAATTAGAGGTACATGGTGAAACTCACCTGTTACACTTAAATATGAACCAATTGGTGCTATTGACAATGCTATACCCAGCACATAATGGCTTAATGCCGATACTCTCTTCATATAACTGTAGCCAAAAAGAACAGCTAGAGCAGGCAGTGCCAATAAAAAACAGAGAAAATTGATAAAAAACGCTGTAAACATAAAGAGTACAGAGTTTAAAATCACAAAAACTAGAGCTGATCTTTCTGCAACCTCTCCCGTTGGAATCTCTCTATTTGCAGTTCTAGGGTTTAGTGCGTCTATATCTCTGTCTAAATATCTGTTAAAGCCCATAGCGGCATTTCTGGCTGTTATCATTGCAAACAACACTAAAGCAAATTTAAACATCGAGAACTCTTCTCCCGAAATGGTTATTGCCAAAGCAAAACCAATCAAGGCAAAAGGCATTGCAAAGATGGTATGTGAGAATTTTACAAGTTTAAGGTACCTTTTCATTATCTGAGCGTTGCTCCAAAGTCACCGATAAACCTCTGTAATAGTCTGTTCATTATATCTTCTACACTTTTATCTGTCAAGGTCTTTTCTGTATCTTGAAGTGTGAAACTTACTGCGTACTGCTTTTTCCCGGCCGGAATTTTGTCTCCCCTGTATACATCAAAAAGAACTACATTTTTAAGCATCTTTTTCTCTGCCTTAAGTGCTGTCAACCTTATATCTTTATAAGTTACAGACTCATCTAAAAGCAAAGCAAGGTCTCGGGTAACTTCGGGATATTTTGGAAGTTCGGAATAAAGGACTCTATTCTTTTTTACGGTTTTATATAGATAATTCCAGTTGATCTCTGCTCCATAAACACTCTGTTTGATATCAAATTTCTTTAACAACAATTGAGAGATTGTTCCCATGATTGCAACTCTCTCTCCACTTTGAGATTTAAACTCCAACCCCTCAGAAAATAGATCGTCGGGAGCATCAATAACGTCTAATTCATTCAAATCGCATCCCAATCTTTTAAATAAACTCTCTAAATAGCCCTTTAACATAAAGTATGAGCCACCCTCTACCCTACCTCTCCAGTAAGGATATCCGTTTCCGGTAATGAATAACGAAAGGTTTTGATCTTCCTGATAATTACCTAATTCTGCGTTTTGCTCTCCTCTTAATTTATAAACATTCCCAATTTCAAATAGTTTTAGGTCGGGGCGTTGTCTGTTAATGTTATATGATATTACCTCCAGTCCGTTTAGCAGAAGAGTCTGTCTCATTGAGTCGAGATCTGAACTTAAAGGATTGAGTATGGTAACTGAATTCTCTATCGGAAATGATTTAAGTTGACTGTAGTACTCACTTTTGGTGAGAGAATTATTCATAGTTTCAAAGAATCCATTGTTTACTAACATATTTGAGACAATGCTTCTAATTTTTTCGGGGTCAGGTTTAATGCCTGTATTGGTTGACGCACTCATTTTTAGGGGTAACTCAATGTTATTATACCCATAAATTCTCAGAACATCTTCCACTATATCACACTCTCTGGTAACATCAACCCTGTAGAGAGGAACATCTACCACAGCTCCTCCGGTAAATCTCTCTTTAATAACATAGTCTAAGCTATGCAAAATGGCAATTATACTATCCTCTCCTATCTCTTTTCCTATAAGAGACTCCATTCTAGAAAAGCTAACTGATACTCGGGCACACTCTATCTCTTTGGGATATATATCAATTATCTCTCCTATTAACTTTGCATCTGCTGTCTCACTTAATAAAATAGCCGCTCGTTTTAAAGCATATTCCAGAATTCCGGGATCAGCCCCTCTTTCGAATCTAAAAGAGGCATCTGTTTTAAGTGAGTGTCTTTTTGAACTTTTTCTAACCGACACCGGGTTAAAATAGGCACTTTCCAAAAAAATTGATGTTGTCTTTTCTGTTACTCCCGACCCCTCACCTCCAAATACGCCGGCAATGCACATTGGCTTTTCTGCATCGCAAATCATTAAGTCTTCACTATTAAGCACTCTATTTATATTATCCAAAGTTGTAAAGTGCTCTCCCTCTTTAGCTCTTCTTACAATTATCTCCCTTCCTTCTATTTTATCTAGATCGAATGCATGAAGCGGATGGCCGGTTTCGTGTAAAACATAGTTGGTAACATCAACTACATTATTTATTGGTCTTACTCCTATAGATCTTAATGCACTTTGCAGCCATTCGGGAGAGGATTTAACCTTTACATTATCCATGCTTAATCCGCAATACCTTGAACAACCGTCAGGCGACATTATTGAGATTTTTGCAGGGTTTACCGAGCTGGATTTTTCTATCTTTTCAAAGGCACTTACAGAGGGTTTAGATAGAGCTGAGTCTATTTTATTAAAATTGAGATAGGCATTCAGGTCTCTTGCCACCCCAATGTGGGAAGCTGCATCAACCCTGTTTGGAGTCAACCCTATCTCAAATATTGTATCACTAGTAAGATTGAGTTGATCTTTAGCCGCGGTCCCGGGAACAGCTGAGCTTTCCAATACTATAATGCCATCGTGGGACTCACCTATTCCAAGCTCATCCTCTGCACAGATCATCCCCATACTCTCAACCCCTCTTATTTTGGATCGTTTAATCTTGATTGTCTCTCCTGTGGTGAAGTTAAGAGTAGTACCCACTGTGGCTACCAATACCTTCTGACCCTGTGCTACATTTGGCGCTCCGCAAACAATCTGAAGCATATCTTCTGTACCAATATAAACCTTTGTTACACTAAGCTTATCGGCATCGGGATGTTTGAAGCACTCTATTACCTCTCCAACCACAACTCCCTCTAAACCTCCTGAGATCTGCTCCACTGTCTCAATAGACTCAACTTCGAGTCCGATAGAGGTCAGGATTTTTGCGCACTCTTCTAACGGGATATTTGTATCTATATAATTACTTAGCCAGTTATAAGAAATTTTCATATCTATTCAATGTTTATTTATCTATTAAAAAGCGAGTCTACAAACTCTTTCTTGTCAAAAAACTGAAGATCTTCTATCTTCTCTCCTACACCAATGAACTTTACGGGAATTTTGAATTGATCGGATATTCCTATCACTACACCGCCTTTAGCTGTACCATCCAGTTTTGTAACTGCCAGGGCAGTAACATCAGTTGCCTTTGTAAACTCTTTTGCCTGTTGATAGGCGTTCTGCCCGGTTGATCCATCTAATACCAGAAGAACCTCATGAGGTGCATCGGGTATTACCTTCTTCATCACATTTTTTATTTTTGTGAGTTCGTTCATCAAATTCACCTTATTGTGAAGTCGTCCTGCAGTGTCTATCAGAACAACATCTGCCCCTTGAGCACTAGCAGACATTACTGCATCGTAGGCAACAGAAGCAGGATCGGCTCCCATCTTTTGTTTTATAATCGGCACACCGGCTCTCTCACTCCAAATTGTAAGCTGCTCTACTGCAGCTGCTCTAAAAGTATCGGCTGCACCTAACACTACCTTTTTACCCGAGGAGTTAAGTCTAGAGGCCAATTTTCCTATAGTTGTAGTTTTACCCACACCATTAACACCAACCACCATAATAACATAGGGTTTCTTTGAAAAATCGAATGGTTCATTTGTGCCATTCTCATTTTCAATATTAAGGAGATCCTCTATTACATCTTTCAATATTAAGTTAAGCTCCTCTGAGTTCATGAACTTATCTTTTGCTACTCTCTGTTCAAGTCTCTCTATAATTCTTAATGTGGTCTCAACTCCAATATCCGATGCTATTAGAGCCTCCTCTATGCTGTCGAGAGTATTGTCATCTACTTTTGACTTACCTGCAACAGCTCTGGATAGTTTCTCAAAGATGCCCATTTTTGTCTTCTCCAGACCCTGATCCAACGCTCTCTTCTCCTCTTTAGACTTTGAGCCGAATATACCAAATAGTGCCATAGCTTGAATTTTAACCGTCAAAGATACAAAAATTGTTTATTGATTTATTATAAATAGAAAGAGTGTCCAATATTGATTTTGGACACTCTTTCTGCTAAAATTCTATTATTTAAGCGTGTTACTTCTTTGTGAAGAAATCTTTTGCTGTATCTACCGGAACCATCTCTTCTTGAAATGCATAAGCGCCACTGCGGTCTGAACGCACCATACGAATGCATTTTACATTATTTTTTCCCGACCCTTTTGTGCCGCCGAAGGTAGCAACTACTTTCTTTGCCATTTTATTTAAATTTTAAATTTTCTTACTTTATTTCGCGATGAAGAGTCACCTTCTTCATGAAGGGATTGTATTTTTTACGCTCCAGGCGCTGGGTAGTATTCTTTTTGTTCTTGGTAGTAATATACCTGGAAATTCCGGGAACACCGCTCTCTCTTTGCTCGGTGCACTCCAGTATCACCTGAACTCTGTTACCTTTCTTTGCCATATGCTTTGATTGATTTAAACTAAGTTAAGTAAACCTTTTGCCTTAGCCTCTTTAAGTACAGCGCTAAGACCTTTTTTATTAATTGTGCGCATCCCTGCGGCCGAAACCTTAAGGCTTACGAACCTCTGCTCCTCCTCTAACCAGAAACGTTTGTTTTGAAGATTAGGGGCGAACTCGCGCTTTGTTCTGCGCTTAGAGTGAGAAACATTGTTCCCAATCATCCTTTTCTTTCCTGTTACTTGACAAACTCGTGCCATTTTATATAGTAGAATTTATTATTTTTTCAAGGGTTGCAAATATCGTGAATATTTTTCTTTTATCCAAAATATTTAAACAAATTTAAAAATCCTCTTCCATCTTATACTTTTTGGAAAAGATTTGAACTGGCTCTTCGAGAACCAGATCACAGCAGGAGAGCCCACAACATGCGACTCAGGCACGAAGCCCCAGTAACGAGAATCCAGTGAGTTGTGTCTATTGTCTCCTAACATAAAGTAGTAGTCCATCTTGAAGGTGTAGCTATTAACCTCCTCTCCGTTTATATAAATTGTCCCATCTTTTACCTCAAGTTTGTTACCTTCGTAAGAGGTGATAATCCTATGATAAAGCGGAAGATTCTCAGGCGTAAGTTTAACAGTAGCTCCACTTGCCGGAATCCATAAAGGTCCAAAATTATCCCTTGTCCACTTGTACGAAAGCGTATCAGTGAAAGGGAATATCATCTGCTTAAAATCGGGGAAGTCGGGAGGATATATATCTATGTTCTGCCTAACCTCCAAAACATTTGGAAGAGAAGATATCTTTTGGGTTTCAGATTCATTCATCGGGAAAGCAATATAACCCGGCAGAGAGCTGTCGTAATAAAGCTCTTCGGGGCTAAGTGACATTTGATCGAGAATCTTTGAGTTAATCTGTGTTCCATTGGTAATTACAACATAGGTGTTCTGTATTCCCGGAATATTGGCCTGAGCCACTCCGTTCACATACACCTTGCCGTTAACAATAGACATTGTATCGCCGGCCACAGCTACACAGCGTTTAACATAATTATCTTTTTTATCGTCGGGCCTAACAACTACAGGGCCATACATTCTAATTGTCTGCTCTCTCCCGTGAATCCTTACTCTTGTGTAGTAATCGTCTGTTGGGATTGCTTTAAGAACAGTGTCGCCATGTGGAAAGTTAAAGACAACAATGTCGTCTCTCTTAACTTTAGACAAACCTTTTAGTCTTCTATATGGATTCTGTATCCATGTAAGGTACGACTCTCCGCCGGTTACAGGAAGAACATTGTGAACTAATGGAAAAGAGAGCGGTGTTTGTGACACTTTTGGTCCATAAGAGAGTTTGCTCACAAACAGATAGTCCCCTGTCATAAGAGTTCTCTCCATAGACGATGTAGGTATCATATATGCTTCAAAAAAGAACGATTTGATGAAAGTAGAGACAATCAACGCAAAGATGATTGCATCCAGCCAATCGAGCCAGCCATTCCTTTTCTCTCCCTCTTTATATCTCTTTTTCCAGAAAGCCCACTTAACCTTGCGCGTAATAAAGGTATCGAACACAATAATGAGCCCTAGCAGGAACCACCAGTTTCCAAACCATATCACCCAAAGCAAGTACAAAAAGGCCCAGATACTAAATCTGAACCATTTATTGCCTGTTATCCGGAGAATTTTCAATTTATGCTATTTTACCGAGTTTATTATCGCTTCAAATGCCTGAGGATTATTCATGGCCAAATCTGCAAGAACTTTACGGTTAAGACCAACATTGCTCTTTGAGAGCTTACCCATGAACTCGGAATAGTTCATTCCGTGCTGTCTTGCTGCAGCGTTTATACGCTGGATCCACAAAGAGCGGAAAGCGCGTTTTTTGTTTTTACGATCGCGGTAGGCGTAGGTGAGTCCCTTTTCGTAGGTATTTTTTGCTACAGTCCACACATTGGCTCTGGCAAGAAAATTACCGCGCGTCAGTTTTAGAATTTTTTTACGGCGTGCTCTTGAAGCTACCGAATTTACCGATCTTGGCATACTACACTAATTGGTTTTAAGAATGTCAGCGCTCTCCTCCGTTGAGAATCTTTTCTGCTGTTCATTCAGGTTAATAAATAATAAATACTAGGCGACCAAAAGACTTTTAATTCTCTTTTCGTCGGCAGCCGATACCAAAGCAGAGTAGGTAAGATTTCTCTTCTGTTTGGTGGTCTTCTTTGTAAGAATGTGACTCTTGTAGGCGTGCTTTCTCTTCACTTTACCTGTTCCGGTAAGCTGAAAACGCTTTTTAGCACCGGAGTTGGTCTTAATCTTTGGCATTTTACTTTATTGTTTTTAATTAAGATTTAATCTTATTATTTCTTTTTTGCGGGAGTGAGCATCATAATCATTCTCTTCCCCTCCAGCTTTGGCATCTGCTCTGCTTTTCCAAACTCATCTAGTTCGAAAGCAAACCTTAGCAGAAGCTTCTCTCCCTGTTCTGCGAATAAAATAGATCGCCCTTTAAAGAATACATAAGCTTTAACTTTGGCTCCCTCCTGGAGAAAAGTCTGAGCATGTTTCAACTTAAATTGAAAGTCGTGCTCATCTGTATTTGGGCCGAATCTTATCTCTTTAATGACTATCTTGGTGGCATTGGCCTTCATCTCCTTTGCCTTCTTCTTCTGTTGGTAGATAAACTTCTGGTAATCGATTATCTTACAAACAGGGGGATCTACATTTGGAGATATCTCTACCAAATCCAGCTCCATCGCCTCTGCCATCCTGATTGCCTCCATTGTAGAGTATACCCCGGGATTGGGAACATTCTCCCCAACCACCCTCACTCTAGGGGCAGTGATACTATTATTCATCCTAGGACCATCATCCGCTTTTTTTGGGGAGTAGTTTCTCCTCTCATTACTATTACTGGACGATGAGTTGGTCTTTTTTACAAATCCTCCCGGACGAGGTTTAAATGGTGTAGCGATAAGTTATTCCTCCAAAATTTTAGTTAATACTCTATTTGTTCTTTTATCTCTTTCTCTATCATTGCAACAAAATCTTGTGTGATCATCTCTCCCTTATCTCCCTCACCCTGTCTTCTTACAGATATTGTACCGTTCTCCACCTCTTTTTCACCCACAATAAGAAGGAATGGAACTCGTTTAAGCTCATTCTCTCTGATTTTCTTGCCAATAGTCTCGTTGCGCTCGTCAATTGAGGCGCGAATATCGTTATTATTCAGGAATTCTCCAACTTTTTTTGCATACTCGTTGTACTTTTCGCTAACTGGCAATATCACAACCTGCTCAGGAGTAAGCCATAACGGGAATTTCCCCCCAGTATGCTCTATAAGTACCGCCACAAATCTCTCCATAGATCCAAAAGGAGCTCTGTGTATCATAACCGGTCTATGTCTCTTATCATCTGCACCAACATACTCCAGCTCAAATCTCTCAGGTAGGTTATAGTCTACCTGAATGGTACCCAATTGCCACTTTCTGCCAATGGCATCCTTTACCATAAAGTCTAGCTTTGGCCCGTAGAAAGCAGCTTCACCCGTTTCTACAACTGTTTGTAAACCCTTCTCTTCTGCCGCTTCAATTATCGCTCTCTCTGCCTTCTCCCAATTCTCATCGCTGCCTATATACTTTTCTGTATTATCTGGATCTCTTAGCGATATCTGTGCAGTAAAGTCCTTGAAGTCCAACGTTTTGAATATATATAGTACAATGTCTATAACCTTTATAAACTCCTCTTTTAACTGATCGGGACGACAAAATATATGAGCATCGTCTTGAGTGAAACCCCTTACCCTTGTTAGACCGTGAAGCTCACCACTCTGTTCATACCTGTAAACCGTTCCAAATTCAGCCAGTCTCAATGGCATATCTTTGTAAGAGCGCGGTTTGGTCTTATAAATTTCACAGTGGTGCGGGCAGTTCATAGGTTTAAGCAGAAACTCCTCTCCCTCCTGAGGTGTATGGATTGGCTGAAAAGAGTCTTTGCCGTATTTTGCGTAGTGCCCCGAGGTCACATAAAGCTCCTTTTGCCCAATATGAGGCGTCATAACAGGAAGGTACCCGTGTCTCTTTTGAACTGCTTTTAAAAAGTTCTCCAATCTCTCCCTGAGCATAGCCCCTTTCGGGAGCCATAGTGGAAGCCCCTGCCCCACTCTTTGAGAAAATGCAAACAGCTCAAGCTCCTTCCCCACTTTTCTGTGGTCTCTCTTTTTGGCCTCCTCCAACATTACCAAATACTCATCCAGCATCTTTTTCTGAGGAAATGTTACTCCGTATATTCTGGTAAGCATCTTATTTTTTTCATCACCTCTCCAGTATGCTCCGGCTATAGATGTGAGTTTTACCGCCTTTATCACAGATGTATCTGCAAGGTGCGGGCCTCTGCACAGATCTGTAAAGGTTCCATTTGTGTAAAACGAGATTGTACCGTCTTCCAGATCTTTAATAAGGTCGCATTTATACTCATCACCTTTGCTTGTATAGCTCTCCATTGCCTCTTGCTTGCTTATCTCTCTCCTCACAAAGTTCTGTCTCTCCCTTGCAAGCTCCAGCATCCTATCTTCAATTTTTTTAAGATCCGATTCCGAAATGCTTTTATCGCCTAAGTCTACGTCGTAGTAGAAGCCGGTCTCAATAGATGGCCCTATGCCAAATTTTATCCCCGGATAGAGCTGTTCCAACGCCTCTGCCATGAGATGTGAAGAGGAGTGCCAAAATGTGCTTTTTGCCTCCTTATCTTCCCATTTATGAAGTTTTATTGAGGCGTCGGCCGTTATTGATCTGGTTAAATCGTATATTTGGTTATTCACTGTGGCTGCCAATACTTCTGCAGCCAATCTTGGACTTATTGAATTTGCAATTTCATACGGGGTAACTCCCCATTCATACTGCCTGACACTACCGTCAGGAAAGGTAATACTGATCATCTCTTGGTTCATTTCTAAATAACTCACAAAACTAATGATAATTTTTGAAATAGCTAAATTTTGATAGGTAAGGGAATTTGCATAATTTTGATGCAGCTATTCTTAAGTATTAATACTGTTAACCAAAACACTATGCAAACAAACAAATGGAGCCAGGCAGCAACCAACGGTGTTCTACTGGCCTTAATCACAATTATTATCACCCTTATTCTCACGGTATTTAAGCCCGGCACCGCTATAAATCTTATCCTTTGGGCAGTAAAATTAATAGCAAGTATCTGGCTGCTCTACTATTTTGTTAAAGAGTATGCAAAAGATAAGGAGACATTCTCCTACAAAGAGGGCTTTGTATTCGGTATTATGGTAAGCTTCTTCTCATCTTTGGTATGTGCGGCCTATATGTTTATGCACTATGCCGTAATCTTCCCCGAATCGGTAGCAGAACAGATGGAGACAGCTATGCAGATGATGCAATCTTCAAATTCAGAGATGTATGATGCATTTGAAAAGGTACAAGGAATTCTACCCCAACTAGTATTTATCTTCTCTCTTATTTACTACACAATAATAGGGGTCATTGCTTCTTCTATCATTGCAAACAGCACAAAAAAAACCGATCTCTTTACAGAGACAAATGTATAGCAGCTTAAAAATCAGATATGGATCTTTCTATAGTCATTTCGGTATATAATGAGGAGGAGTCACTCGGGGAGCTGATTCAGTGGATAGACTCGGCTCTCAAGGAGAGTGAGATTACCTATGAGGTAATTATGGTAGATGACGGCAGCTCCGACTCCTCATGGTCTATTATTGAGGATCTCGCCTCAAAATATGGAATAAGAGGTATATCTTTCAGACGTAACTATGGAAAATCTGCTGCACTATATTGTGGGTTCGAGGCTGCCAAGGGCGACTATATTGTTACTATGGATGCCGATTTGCAGGATAGTCCCGAAGAGATTCCCGAATTGATGGATATGATGAAAAGGGGTGGATTCGATCTGGTTTCGGGTTGGAAAAAAAAGAGACACGACGGATTCTTCAGTAAAAATCTCCCCTCTGCCATATATAATGCCACCGCAAGACGTGTTACCAAGATAAAGCTTCACGACATGAATTGCGGGCTTAAAATTTACCGGAACGATGTAATCAAGAATATTGAGGTGTATGGCGAGATGCACAGGTATATTCCATATATAGCGAAGAACGCCGGGTTTGGAAAGATTGGCGAGAAGGTTGTAAAGCATCAAAAACGCAAGTTTGGGAAGAGTAAATTTGGGATGAACAGGTTTGTGAACGGTTTTTTAGATCTTCTCACCTTGTGGTTTCTCTCTCGTTTTGGAAAAAGGCCCATGCATTTTTTTGGATTGATTGGGTCATTAACTTTTTTGGTTGGCGCTTTCACTTCGTCGTACTTGATTGCAGACAAAATCATAACTCAATCTAAAGGTTTGCCATACAGGCCTGTAACAGACCAACCCCTCTTTTACATATCACTTTTAGCACTTATTATTGGTATGCAGCTTTTTCTTTCCGGATTTATTGCAGAGCTGGTTAGTAGAAACAGCAGTATTAGAAATGATTATAAAATAAAAAAAATTATCTGATTTTGTTCACTGTTATGTTTTTTTCATATTTTTGTATAAAATATAACAGATATGATAAAAACTTACTCATTCCCTAGTGTATACGAGTCTACGCTCAGGGATTTTGCCACAAGTAATGACCCTATCCTCGGTTTCTCTAAATTAAAATTTGATGGATCTGATTACTTGGTTGGTCTACAGGCTCTTAATGAGGGTATCTCTCCTCATAAATCTATCAATGCCTCCCCCGGAGATGAAGATTATAAGATAATAACACAATCGGCACTTCTGCTTGCAAGCAATTCTATTAAGAATGAGAGCAAAAACGGAAAATTCCCGAAAATGGTTGTTACCACCGGATTCCCTTATGCTACCTACCAATTTAACAAAGAGGAAGCAGTTGAGTACTTGAAAGACGAAAAGATCATTACATATTATAAGGCAGACGACAACGGTTTTCTAAGTTCAGAACAGAGAGTCATATCTGTTGCCTCTGTAAATGTAATTCCGGAATTGGTGGGATGCGATATTGCTGTTAGAAAAGGAGAAGAACCCGAGAGCGGAACATTTATAATTATAAGCTTAGGATACGGAACATGCGAAGGGGCTATCAGTACTCCGGAGGGGATAAACACAAGATCGTTTTTCAGCACTCACGGTATAAGCTATCCGGTAAATGTCTTTTCACAAGAACTTTCTAAACATACATATTTAAAAATGAGAACAGAGCATCAGCTAGATCATCTGTTCACTAAAGGTTTCATGTTTGTAGATCGTAAAAGAAAAGATTTTAGTGCCGAGAAAAAGATTGCTCTAACAATGTACTATAATAACGTTGTATCTCCGGCAATTAGAAGATACATTACAGACGAGGACTTTGAGAGCAGCTCAAAAATCATACTGGCCGGTGGCGGAGCTTATCATAAAGATCTAGTAGAAATGTTCAATCAGGAGTTTCAAGATATTTGCCCTATTAAGATTTACGAAGGACCTGAAAAATGTGCATCCACCGGATATGCAATCTACTCAAAAGAGAGTGCTCACTCACAGGATACAGACGGTTTTTCAATTAATACAGAGAACAATGAACACTCGGTATACGTAGGTATAGATATTGGCAACGCAAATACCAATGTAGCCATACTTTCGTCTAACGGAAACAGCTTTTAAAGCTCTTAATTAGAGTAAAGGGGATTATATCTGAATAGAAGTTACTTAAAGAGGCTGCTTAATAAGCAGCCTCTATTATTATACATATCACTGATTTTGAGGACTTTTTATCTCATCAAACTCATCTTCGGTTATCATTTTGCAAGATCCGGTAAATACAGCTCCCTCCTCAATAAAAATTTTATGACAAGCTATTTTGCCTCTGAATATACCTGTTTTTCTGAGTCCAAATACCTCTTTTACTAAAACCTTACCGTCAAGCTCACCCCATATATCGCAACTTTTAGCAGTCGCTTCGCCATATAATTTGGCAGACTCACCTATAACCAGTTTACCTGTTGTTATTAGCTTGCCTTCGAAATAACCATCAATTCTGATATCGGAATTTGAGTTAAGATTTCCGTGAAACTCCGATCCTGTAGATATTCTGTTAACTTCGTTAATTTGAGTTGTGATTTCGCTCTTTGACATTTTTGACTCTTTTAAACGTGAATTGCCTCGTTATGAGCAGCTGCTGCTGCCTCCATTATTGCTTCACTCATGGTTGGATGAGGATGTATTGCTCCTATTATATCTTTGGCTTTAGCTCCCAGTTTCCTTGCAACCACTATTCCCGAAAGCATCTCTGTTACATTAGATCCTATCAAATGTGCTCCAAGAATCTTATCGCTCTCCTTATCAATTAAAAGCTTCACAAACCCGTCTCTCTCTCCGGCCGCTGTGGCCTTTCCAGAAGCTGTAAAAGGAAACTTCCCAACCAGGTAGTCTACCCCTCTCTCTTTTAGCTGCTTCTCGTTCATACCCACCGATGCAACCTCGGGAGAGGTGTATGTGCAGGCGGGAATATTACTGTAATCTAATGGCTGAGGATTTAGTCCGGCAATTTTTTCCACACAGCACAATGCCTCTGCAGATGCAACGTGAGCTAGTGCAGGTGTATTTATAACATCTCCTATAGCATAAACTCCCTTTATATTTGTAGAGTAAAAATCATCTACCTTTATCCTGCCTCTCTCCATCTCAACCCCAATCTCTTCCAGGCCGATTCCCTCTGTATTTGGTGTTATACCAACAGCAGAGAGAACCTTCTCTACTTCAAATGTCTCAACACCTTTTTTTGTCTCGGCAATCACCCTGCAAACTGCTCCCGAGGTCTCTACCTCCTTAACATTTGCACCTGTTATTACCTTTATCCCCATCTTTCTAAATGCCCTGCCAAGGTGAGAGGAGACCTCCTCGTCTTCCAGTGGTACAATATTGGGGAGGTACTCAATTAAATATACTTCGCAACCCATAGATCTGTAAAAGTAGGCAAATTCACTGCCAATTGCTCCCGAGCCAATTACGGCTAAAGATGCAGGAATTTTCTCAGGAACCATAGCTTGTCTGTAGGAGATCACCTTCTCACCATCTACAGGGAGAAACGGAAGAGAGTTGGCTCTTGCTCCTGTTGCAATAATTATAGAAGAGGCCTCATATGTTGTCTTAACTCCATCCTCTCCCGTAACCTCAACCTTCCCTTCAGATTCCAACTTTCCATTACCCTTTAAAACAGTTATGCGGCTCTTTTTAAAAAGATACTCTATACCTCTGCTCATCGAGGCCGCAACTCCCCTGCTCCTTTCAACCACCCTCTCTATATTGGGTATTACTTCACTATCTATGCTAAATCCATACTCCCCTGCATTTTGTGCATAGTGCATGGCTTGGGCACTTTTAAGAAGAGCTTTTGTGGGTATGCAACCCCAGTTGAGGCATACTCCTCCCAACTCTGCTCTCTCAACTACTGCTGTATTTAGTCCTAGTTGCGCCGCTCTTATGGCAGCAACATAACCACCCGGCCCCGATCCAATTATAATTAAATCAAACATATCTGCTAAATTATTATTCATTTACACCGTGACAGTTTTTATACTTTTTGCCACTGCCGCACGGACATGGCTCATTTCTTCCAACTCTCTTCTCCACATGAACCGGAGCGTTAGATTTGGGCTCACTCGAAGAGGTCATAAGATCGCTCCTAGATGTTTGCATATTGCTCAAATCGGTCTTCTTCCTCTGCTCTTGTCTTAATGCTACCGGCTCTCTTTGCGTCTCTCTTAATGGAATATGCGCTTTTAGAAGAAATCCTAAAACATCTTTGTTCACCTTATCGAGCATCGTTTGAAATAGCTTAAAGCTCTCAAATTTATAAATGAGAAGGGGATCTTTTTGTTCGTACGTAGCATTCTGAACAGATTGTTTAAGATCGTCCATCTCTCTGAGATGCTCCTTCCAATACTCATCAATCATCATAAGGGTGATACTCTTACTTAAAGATTTACCTATCTCCTTACCCTGAGTCTCATAAGCTTTTCTAAGATTAACTATCACCTGCATCATCTTTGTACCATCACTAACAGGAATTGCTATGTTGTCGTAAGCCGCACTTTGAGTTTCATATATCTGCTTTACTATTGGCCATGCCTGTAATACCAGTGTATCTATTCTCCTTTTGTAAACACTGCTTACACTCTCCATTAACTTCTCAGCCACAGAAACTGTGCTCTGATCTTCGTAATAGAGTGCATCCATTCCGGGTTCAACCGATAGAGTTCTGATAGTCTCAAAAGAGAACTCCTCAAACGACAAGTTTCCATGAGATGTGTTTACCAACGACTCACAAAGGTCTGTCATCATGTTTCTAATATCTACATCTATCCTCTCTCCATATAGAGCGTTTCTTCTGCGTGTATAAATTACCTCTCTTTGAGAATTCATAACGTCGTCATATTCAAGAAGTCGCTTACGAATACCAAAATTATTCTCCTCTACCTTTCTTTGAGCTCTTTCTATAGATTTAGACAACATCGAGTGTTGCAGCACCTCTCCCTCTTTCATACCCATCCTGTCTACCAGTCCGGCTATTCTCTCCGACCCGAAAAGTCTCATAAGATCGTCTTCCAAAGAGACAAAGAAACTTGAAGAACCAGGGTCTCCCTGCCTTCCTGCTCTACCTCTAAGCTGTCTGTCAACCCTTCTGGAGTCGTGGCGCTCAGTACCTATTATCGCCAAACCACCTGCATCTTTCACTCCGGCTCCCAGTTTAATGTCGGTACCACGACCCGCCATATTGGTAGCTATAGTAACCGAACCGGCTATACCCGCCTCGGCAACAATCTCGGCCTCTTTTGCATGTTGCTTAGCATTGAGAACATTGTGTTTTATACCCCTTAGTTTAAGCATCCTGCTTAAAAGTTCCGATACCTCTACAGAGGTTGTACCTACGAGTACCGGTCGCCATGCTTTTGTAAGTTTGACAACCTCATCTATCACTGCATTGTACTTCTCCCTCTTAGTTTTAAAGATGAGGTCGTCCATATCTTTTCTGACTATCGGTCTATTTGTAGGAATCACAACCACATCCAGCTTGTAAATAGACCAAAACTCACCCGCCTCTGTCTCTGCCGTACCGGTCATACCTGCCAGTTTATGGTACATTCTAAAGTAGTTTTGGAGTGTTATCGTTGCAAAGGTTTGTGTCGCTGCCTCTACTTTAACCATCTCCTTTGCCTCAATTGCCTGATGCAGACCGTCGGAATACCTTCTGCCCTCCAGAATACGACCTGTCTGCTCATCTACAATCTTAATTTTGTTATCCATAACTACATACTCCACATCTTTTTCAAACATGGTGTAGGCCTTTAGAAGTTGATTTACAGTGTGAACACGTTCACTTTTAACTGCATAATCACTTAAAAGAGCATCTTTTGCAGAGAGTTTTTCCTCTGGATTCAGCTCCTTTTTCTCAATTTCAGAAATCTCTGTTCCAATATCCGGAAGAATAAAGAATCTGTTGTCGCTTGCATTTCTTGCAATCAGCTCGTGTCCTTTATCTGTAAGCTCTACAGACCTCTGCTTCTCGTCTATAACAAAGTAGAGATCGTCCGTGATAACATGCATCTGCTTATTGTTATCTTGCATATAGAAATTCTCGGTTTTAATGAGAATCTGCTTCATCCCCGCCTCGCTAAGGAATTTTATAAGTGGATTATACCTGGGAAGACCCTTATGAGCTCTTAACAGAAGCTTTCCACCCTCCTCTTCGTTCCCCTCTTTTAATTTGGCCTTTGCTTCGTTCAATAGCTGTGTAACCAATGCTCTCTGTGCACTGTAGAGTCGTTCAACCATTGGCTTGTACTCATTGAACTGCTGCTCATCGCCTTTTGGCACCGGACCCGATATTATGAGCGGAGTCCTGGCATCATCAACCAAAACCGAGTCTACCTCATCTACAATCGCAAAGTGATGCTTTTTTTGAACCAAATCATCGGGATTGATAGCCATATTATCTCTAAGGTAATCAAAACCAAATTCGTTATTGGTACCAAAGGTGATGTCTGCTCTGTAGGCCAACTTTCTCTGCTCACTGTTGGGTTGATGCTTGTCTATACAATCCACCTTTAATCCGTGAAACTGGTATAGCGGCCCCATCCATTCAGAGTCTCTTCTTGAGAGGTAGTCGTTAACTGTTACCACGTGTACCCCCTTTCCGGCAAGAGCATTAAGAAACACAGGAAGAGTAGCCACCAAAGTTTTTCCCTCTCCGGTTGCCATCTCTGCTATCTTTCCTTGGTGGAGAGCAACACCTCCAATAAGCTGTACATCGTAGTGAACCATATCCCACACTATAGTGTTTCCACCCGCCATCCAACTGTTCCTCCACACAGCAGTATCTCCCTCAATAGAGATAAAGTCGTGTTTTGCAGCAAGATCTCTATCACTCTGTGTTGCATGAACCCTTATTGTGCTGTTCTCTTTAAACCTGCGAGCAGTAGATTTCATTACGGCAAAAGCATCGGGGAGCACCTCAAGCAGAACCTGCTCTATCTTCTCATCTATCCTTTTGGTAAGTTTATCTACCTCTGTTGCCAGCTCCTCCTTCTCTTTTACATCTATCATCACATCCTCCAATCTGGATCGCAAAGATTTTTTTCTCTCTTCGTCGGCAGCTATGGTGTCTGCAATGATCTTTTTAATCTTCAAGCTTTCTGCCCTAAGTTCGTCATCTCCAAGCTTATCTATCCTCTCATATGAACGTAGAGTCTTCTCTAAATAGGGCTGTATGAGTTTGAGGTCTCTTTCTGACTTTGTGCCGAAGAATTTCTTGAGCACATTTGAAATGAATGCCATTATTTAATTGAGTTAATTTATTGCCGTGTAATTTGCAAAGATAAAAAAAATGGAAGAATGAATTACATTTGCACAGTACAATATAGAGAGATGGAGAGAGAAATAATTATTACGGCAGATGGATCGTCGTCAATAAGGTTGACATCATTCCCTGAATGCTACCATTCAATAAACGGTGCTGTAACAGAGAGTATGCAGATATTCATAAATTACGGCCTGATTCACATGCTTAAGTCACAACCTGGGTTTATAAATATATATGAGGCCGGATTTGGCACCGGATTGAATTGTCTGTTAAGTGTAGCGGAGTTTTTAAAACATAATGATTTAACTATCTACTACTGTGCTACAGAGCTCTATCCTCTAACATCAAATGAAGTTGAAAAACTTAATTATCGTATAGGTACAGAGGAGAGTGAGAGCGAAATACTTACGAGAATTCACTCTGCTCCGTGGGATGTACCTGTAGAGATTGTCCCGCAATTTTGGTTACACAAAAAACTCGGAGATATTAAAGATCCCTATTTAGTAAAGGGTTTTTGCAAGAGCTTTAATCTGGTCTATTACGATGCATTCTCTCCAAATATCCAGCCCGAACTATGGAGTTCAGATATTTTCAGCTCTTTAAAAGAGTGTATGAAGCCATATTCAACGCTTGTTACCTACTGCTGCAGGGGAGATCTCAAACGAACTTTAAAGGAGTGTGGGTTTATGGTTGAGCGACTGAAAGGTCCTCCGGGGAAAAGGCATGTAACTCGTGCTACGCTATCCCAAATCTAACGAGACTATCTCTTCTTAAGGGGATTCTCTATTCTGAACATTTTAGGCCAATATTTACCTGTTATGTAAATGCTCCCTGTCTCTTTGTTGTAGGCAATTCCGTTGAGAACGTCTGTTCTGGAGGTTCGCAGAGAGTGAGGAAGAAGATTTTTACAATTAATAGTGGCTCTCACCTTTCCATCCAAAGGATCAATAATCACAATCATGTCGCTTCCGTATATGTTTGCCCATATTAGGCCGTCTATATACTCAAGCTCATTAATCTCTTTGATTGGCTTCCCATTAAGAGTTACCTCCAATCTCTTAATCTCTCTGAATGTTGCAGGGTGGTGATAAAAAATGGTTGCAGAACCGTCACTGGCAATAAGGTAATCTCCATCGGTAGTCAATCCCCAACCCTCTCTGGGGTTATAGAGAGTACCTAGTTGTTTAAAAGTAATCAGGTCATAAATCAGCACCTCTCTCTCCATCCACGTAAGCAGATAGATCTTGTCGTTCATTACAACAGAACCTTCGGCAAAGTATTTTGGCAGAAGATTAAAACTTCTCAAAGATCTTCCGGTTTTTATATCTACCTCTCTAAAAAAAGATTGCCCGTACTGTCCCGAGCTTTCAAAAAGCCGGCCCTTATGAAAGAAAAGACCTTGTGTATATGCATTTACGTCGTGAGGGAGCACCTCCAACACCTTTACATTATATGCAACCGCCTTAACAGTGCTCTCCCGTACCTCTCTGTTTGTATGGGAAGCTAGCAGTGAAAAGGCAGAAGCCGATGCTAAAAGTAAAGTCATTACACTTTTTTTCATGCTGTAAAAACGTGTATATCTATTAATTCCCTGTTTTCTGCCTTATTGCGGCTGCAACAAGAGCTACAAAAAGCGGATGCGGCTTCTCAGGGGTACTTTTTAACTCGGGATGAAACTGTACTCCTATAAAGAACGGGTGAGAAGGAATTTCAACAATTTCAACAAGGCCTGTATCGGTATTCTTACCGCTTGGAATCAATCCACCCTGAGCCAACATGTCTACGTAAGTATTATTCATCTCATAACGATGCCTGTGCCTCTCTGAGATATCGCATGATTCGTATATTTTATGAGCCAGCGACCCCTCCTCTATGCGGCAGGAGTATGCGCCAAGACGCATTGTCCCTCCTTTGATTGTGAGGGATTTCTGATCTTCCATAAGATCGATCACCGGATTTTTAGCGTTACTCTTTATCTCTGTTGTCATAGCATCTTCAAGGCCTATTACATTTCTTGCATACTCAATAACTGCCATTTGCATGCCAAGACATATTCCTAAAAATGGAATTTTATTCTCTCTAGCGTATTTAACGGCAGTAATCTTTCCCTCTATTCCTCTCTCTCCAAAACCAGGAGCAACAAGTATACCGTGCATAGAAGAGAGATGAGATGCAACATTGGTATCATTAATGTGCTCACTATGAATGCTGAATACGTTTACTTTGCACTCATTACTAGCTCCTGCATGTATAAATGACTCCAATATAGATTTGTATGCATCCTGAAGTTCTACATACTTGCCAACTAGAGCAATATTAACCTCATCTTTAGGATTAAAGAGTCTATCCAGAAAAGATTTCCATCTGTTAAGCTCGGGAGGGTTGTTTATAGCAGAGAGTTTGAACTTAGAAAGCACAAGCTCATCCAGACGCTCCTTAACCATCAACAGAGGAACCTCATATATGCTCTTTGCATCTATTGATTCTATAACTGCATTTGGTCTTACACCACAAAAAAGAGCAACTTTTTTCCTTATCTCGGAAGGGAGGGGATGCTCTGTTCTGCAAACTATAACATCGGGGTGAACACCATTCTGTTGAAGCATCCTCACAGAGTGTTGTGTGGGCTTGGTTTTCAACTCCTTTGCAGCACTGAGATATGGCACTAAAGTGAGGTGAATAACAAGACAGTCCTCATCGGGGAGTTCCCATTGGAGTTGTCTCACCGCCTCTACAAAAGGGAGTGACTCAATATCTCCCACGGTACCTCCCAGCTCTGTAATAACAACATCGTATTTGCCTGTTTTCCCCAGGTGCAACATCCTTCTCTTAATCTCGTCTGTGATGTGGGGAACCACCTGAACTGTCTTTCCCAAATAGGCACCCTCTCTCTCCTTGTCTATAACATTCCTGTATATCCTTCCGGTTGTTATGTTGTTTGCTTTACCGGTATAGACATTTAAAAATCTTTCGTAATGGCCAAGGTCCAGATCTGTCTCTGCTCCGTCTTCGGTAACATAACACTCTCCGTGTTCATAGGGGTTGAGCGTCCCCGGATCGACATTTATATAAGGGTCGAACTTTTGAATAGTAACCGACAATCCCCTGGATTGTAGTAATTTTGCCAAAGAGGCAGAAATAATGCCCTTACCCAGGGAAGAGGTAACTCCCCCTAATACAAATACATATTTGGTACTCATAAAAAATTATGGATTGTAATACAGGGATACAAAGATAGTACATTCGAAGGTTTTTTCAATTTTAAATCGGTTTATAGTTCAAGGTTTCTTAAATTTGTATTCGTAATCAGCTAACTAAAAAAATGAATTCCCTAAAAGAGAGTTTTTCTGTTAAAAGCTACGATACCGACCACAGAGGATTATTAAAGACTTCTGCATTTCTAAATTTGGCACAAGAGATGGCCAATAACCACGCTCACAAGTTGGGCTTTGGCTACGATAACCTGATTGAGAGCGGATATTTATGGGTGCTCTCAAGAGTTCATGTTAAGTTTTTAAGGGTGCCCCGATGGAGGGAGTCTCTAACTATTGAGACATGGCATAAAGGCAGCGACAGACTGTTCGGATACAGAGACTATAGCGTTGAAGATATTAATGGAGAGAAGATTATTCTGGCCACCACCTCTTGGCTTGTTATTGACAGCAAAACCAGAAAGGTGCAGAGAATAAGCAATCTACTGGGAGAGACCTTCGATGGCAACTCTGTTCGTCACGCAATAGAGGAGCCGGCGCAAAGACTCGTAACACCCTATGGAGCCCCCCTCACAACTCAAAGGGTGGTCTCATACTCCGATACAGATATAAATATCCACACAAATAATGCAAGATATGTTGAGTGGGCTATGGATGCTCTTCCTCAACAGCTCGCCTATAATCTGGTTCCAAAAGATTTAAAGATCAATTTCAACAGCGAGTCTCTTCCAGGTGAGAGTATAGACCTGCTCACCTTCTGCTGTGAACCTCTTTTTATTGAGGGTAAGAGAGGTGAAAAATCTGTTTTTCAGATAGAGATATCCAGTGATTTATAAATCTATAGAGCGCCCCAAATAGTCTGAAAAGCTTTTTTTCTTGGGTCTGTAATCGCTGTCGAACAGTGGCGATGAGATTATATAGTCGGCAGAAGATCTGTTTATTGCAGTAGGGATATTGTATAGACTGGAGATCCTCAGCAGTGCCTTTACGTCTACGTCGTGGGGCTGTGGTTGCATTGGATCCCACAAGAAAAACAGCATATCAACCTCCCCCTCGCAAATGAGAGCACCAAGTTGCTGATCTCCACCCAAAGGACCCGATTTTAAAAGTGTAATATCTGGTTTTACACTCTCTTTTCCCATATTCTGCATAAGTGCCGCCTCTACCATTCTACCGGTAGTTCCTGTGCATACTAACTTATGTTTCATTAAGGTTGCTTTATTGAACTCTACCCACTCAATCAAATCTTTCTTTCTATTATCGTGTGCAACTAATGCTATTGTCTTCATTTTAATCATTTTTTATTTTTTTGCAACTCTTCTTAGAGCCTCTCCGGTTAATCTGTATACTGTCCAATCACTCATAGGTGTAGCTCCCATACTCTCGTAGAATTTAATAGAGGGCTCATTCCAATTGAGAACCGCCCAGTCGAATCTATCGCACTCCCTTTTTATTGCAATAGATGCGAGCTCTCCAAAAAGTGCCTTCCCATAACCCTTTCCCCTGTGCTCGGGCAGAACAAATATATCTTCTAAATAGAGACATGCTCTTCCTTTAAATGTTGAGAAATTGTGAAAAAAAAGAGCAAATCCAACCGGTTGGTCACCCTCCTCGGCAATGAGAACCTCTGCACTTCGCTTAACAAAAAGTGACTCCTTAAGGATCTCAGCAGTTGCTGTAACATCGTCTCTTAATTTTTCATATTCTGCTAACTTACAGATAAAGTTGAAGATAACCGTAATATCTTCAATATTGGCCTCTCGTATTCTAAAATCCATAATTAGATGGTTAAATTAAAGTTTATTACAAAGATACCAACAAAAGGAAAAGGTCAGATATAAACCTGACCTTTTTCCTTTTAGTAGCGGAGACAGGACTCGAACCTGTGACCTTTGGGTTATGAGCCCAACGAGCTACCAACTGCTCCACTCCGCGGTATATCTTTGATTGTTTAATCTTCGTGAATTGGATTGCAAAGATAGAGTATAAAACATTACAAAGCAAATTTTATTTTGCCATATTTGTAAAATAGGCCAATAACTCGCTCTTATTCAATGACATTTGCTCTCCCGACTCTAGGTTCTTTAGGGTAAACTCTCCCTTATAGACCTCCTCCTCTCCCACAATTACAAAGTAAGGAATTCCTCTTTTAGAAGCGTAGTCGAACTGTTTTTTTAGTTTTGAACTCTCTGTGTATATCTCTGCTCCTACGTCACAAGCTCTCAGCTCTTTTAATACAGGAATTATATACTCTTGCTCTCTCTCTCCAAAGTTAGAGAATATCACCTTCGTCTTTATCATTGAATGGTCATGGAATTTGTTTAGTGTAAGCAGAACGTCGTAAATACGGTCTGCTCCAAATGAGATTCCAACACCCGAAACACCCGGTAGGCCAAATATTCCGGTAAGATTATCATATCTTCCTCCTCCGCATATGCTTCCCATTTCTACCCCTTTTGCCTTAACCTCAAATATTGCACCTGTATAGTAATTTAGTCCTCTTGCCAATGAAAGATCCAACTCTGTCTCCTGGTTAACTCCGGCTATAGAGATCAACTCAAACACTCTGGAGAGCTCCTCAATACCCTTGAGGCCGGTTACAGAGTTTGAAATCAATCCTCTCATTATATCTAACTTCTCCTTTGTACTCCCCTTTAAAGTAAGTATCGGCTCAATTTTAGAAATAGCATTACTATCAAGGCCTCTCTCGCTTAACTCATTTTTTACTGCATCCAGACCTATCTTATCTATCTTGTCTATTGCTACAGTTATATCTGTAAGTTTGTCGGGGTACCCAACACTTTCGGCAATTCCTGAGAGAATCTTTCTATTGTTTATCTTAATAACAACTTCAATTCCAAGAGAATCAAACACGTGGTCTACAATCTGAACCAGCTCTAACTCATTAAGGAGAGAGTCGCTTCCCACAACATCTACATCACATTGATAAAACTCACGGTATCTACCCTTTTGAGGCCTGTCTGCTCTCCACACAGGTTGTATCTGATATCTTCTAAAAGGAAAAACTATTTCGTTCTGATGTTGAACAACAAAACGGGCAAAGGGAACGGTAAGATCATATCTCAAACCCTTTTCACAAACCTTTAATGAGAGAGAGTTGCTGCTCTCCAGCTGCGAAGGCTCCACTCCGGCAAAGGCATCGCCCGAGTTGAGAATCTTAAAAAGCAGTCTGTCTCCCTCCTCGCCGTACTTGCCTAACAAAGTAGATAGGTTCTCCATTGCAGGTGTCTCTATAGGAGAGTATCCATAAAGGTTGAATATAGATCTTATAGTATTGAAAATGTAGTCTCTACGGGCCATTTCAATAGGACCGAAATCTCTGGTTCCTTTAGGTATAGAAGGTTTTTGAGCCATTGGAAAATTTAATTTAGGGTGCAAAGTTAATCATTCCCCATCAACCTGCAGATATTTATCGATTGCTGCCGCAGCTTTTCTACCTGCACCCATTGCCAATATCACAGTAGCAGCACCTGTTACCACATCTCCGCCTGCAAATACCCCTTTGCGAGATGTCAATCCATCTTCATCGGCAACAACACAACTCCATCTGTTTGTTTGCAATCCTGGTGTTGTAGAGGCAATTAAAGGATTAGGTGATGTGCCCAAAGACATTATTACCACATCTGTCTCTATGTCGAAATCCGAACCCTCCAAAGGTATCGGGGAGCGTCTTCCACTATCATCGGGCTCTCCCAACTCCATCTTAATACATGTGAGACCTCTTACCCATCCTTTTTCATCTCCCAAAACCGCCTTAGGGTTTGTAAGCATCCTAAAGATAATTCCCTCCTCTTTTGCGTGATGCACCTCCTCTACCCTTGCCGGGAGCTCCTTCTCGGTTCTTCTGTATACTATGGTAACCTCGGCACCCAGTCTGCGAGCTGTTCTGGCTGCGTCCATTGCAACATTGCCACCACCAACAACAGCTACTCTCTTACCTACATAAATTGGGGTTTCATAGCTTGTATCGTAAGCCCTCATAAGGTTGCTTCGTGTTAAAAATTCATTTGCAGAGACAACTCCGTTAAGATTTTCACCCGGAATACCCATGAACTTTGGCAATCCTGCACCCGATCCCACAAAAACAGCTTTAAATCCCTCTGAATCCATTAATTGGTCAATGGTAACTGTTCTCCCCACCACTACATTGGTCTCTATCTTTACCCCTAACGAGATTACATTATCTATTTCACTTTTAACAACCAGCTCTTTAGGGAGTCTGAACTCGGGAATTCCGTATTGAAGAACACCACCCGGTTCGTGAAGTGCTTCAAAAATAGTGACATCGTAGCCCATTCTTGCAAGGTCTGTTGCACATGCTACTCCGGCAGGTCCGCTTCCAATCACTGCAACTTTTATCCCTTTAGATGGCTCCTTATCTAGGAATCTAATTCCACTCTCCCTACTCCAGTCTGCCACAAACCTTTCAAGTTTGCCTATTGCAACCGGCTCACCTTTAATACCCAATACACACACACCTTCGCACTGAGACTCCTGAGGGCACACCCTACCACAAACGGCGGGAAGTGAGCTGTCTCTTGCGATTATTCTTGCCGCCTCTTCAAAATTCCCTTTCTCCACCTCTTGAATAAATTGCGGTATCTGAATATTTACAGGGCACTCCTTAACGCAAGCAGGGTTTTTACAGCCAAGACACCGGGATGCCTCCAGCATCGCCTCCTCGCTGTTATATCCGTAGCAAACCTCATCAAAATTAGATACTCTTTCCAATGGATCCTGCTCCCTTACCGGAACTCTTGGTATTTTGTTTCTCATAGTTATATTCGTTAACCTAATCCTATTTTACATTTATGATCGGCCTCCTGCTCGAGTGATTTATACATCCCCTGCCTCCTCATTGCTTCATCAAAATCTACATCGTAGGCATTAAATTCAGGCCCGTCTACGCAAGCAAACTTGGTTTTACCTCCCACAGATACCCGGCAAGCTCCGCACATACCTGTCCCATCTACCATAAGAGTATTCAAACTGACTATCAGAGGCAGATTAAACGGTTTTGCCGCAAGTGTTACAAATTTCATCATTATCATAGGGCCTATTGCTACGGCCCCATCATAGATCTCTCCTCTCTCTAGCAGCTCCTTCATTACATCTGTCACTAACCCCTTTTTACCGTAAGATCCATCATCGGTACATATATAAAGATTTGAACATACCGCGCTCATCTCCTCCTCTAAGATTACCATATCTTTCGTTTTGGCTCCAATAATCACATCAATCTTGGCGCCGCAACCATGCAGATACTTAACCTGAGGATATACGGGAGCGGTACCCAATCCACCTGCAATGAAAAGAAATCTCATCCCTCTTATTTTTTCGGGATTTTCGTGAACAAACTCCGATGGTTGCCCCAGCGGACCTGCAAAGTCTATAAACCCCTCTCCCTCTTCAAGGTGGCAAATACGTCTGCTGGATGCTCCTACAATTTGGGTTACTATGGTAACAGTACCCCTCTCTCTATCAAAATCACAGACTGTGAGTGGTATTCTTTCGCCCTTATCGTGTACTCGTACAATAAGAAATTGTCCCGGTTGAGCCGATTTGGCCATTCTTGGTGCATCGACATCCATGAGGGCAATAGCGGGGGTGAGGAATTTTTTCCTTACAATTTTATACATATTCAACTACAGGATTATATGAGTATTCAAAATTACAAACGTTCAAACTTATAACCAAGTCTTTTAAGTCGTTTTACAATCTCATCCAGTCTGTTATAGAGCTTATCGCTTCTGGAATCTTCTGTTCCGGGGTGTATCAGTATCAATGCTCCGTTTAATGAGTTGCTCCTTTCGTAATCAAAAAGCCGCTCTATAAGCTCTTGACTGCTCCTGTAATTTTTCATGTCGGGCGTAGTGTAATCTGCCGGCGTAGCAGTTCCCGGGGTAAAGTTAACCGTCTTTAAGCCAAGCCAAGAGGTAACATTCACAGACTCCCTATTGTACCACTCATAGGGGGGAAGATAGTAAGGTGCCTCTTTTGCAGTGACACCGAATCTCGAAAGTTCGATATAGTTTCTCTTTATATCTGTTGCAAGACTGTCTGTGGTTACTAAAGAGTGCTCTCTGTTGTCCCATGGAGCGTAAAGAATATGTTTGTCTGAATGTGCCCCTACATAGTGACCCTCAGAAATCATCTCTCTTGTAACCTTATCCATACTCTTCATTCTAAGGAAATTACCGGTAAGAAAGAAAGAGCCCTTAATCTTGTTCTTCCTGAGTGTCTCAAGAACCTTTTGCCCCCCCTCAAACATTGAGTCGGCAGAGAAGATCAGGTAGATACTCTTCTCATTGGGATTCACTCTAATTGCAGCACCCCACTTGTCTAGTATGTACTCTCTTCTGTTTTTAGACTGCTCTCTCCCCTCCTGCTCCATTGCCGCAAAGTAGTAACTTAATCCGGCTGTACCATCCATAGTAGGTTCGTTAGAGGAGTAGTCTCCTATATCGTCGTGATATACCGCTTTTCCGTTATTAAACAGAGCGTAATCGTCTGGTTTTGTAAGCGATCTCCCCGCCCTCTCTAGAAACAACTCTCTCTCGATTGGTCCATCTACCAGGCCCCCATAAGTAAGATCTCCATTATGAACAGTATAAGATGAGTGAGGAAACATAGGGTAATCACCCCCTTCAGGGAATCCCACAATCATTGAAGTTCCCCATGGATTGCATCCGAATAGCCAATCCCTTAGAGCTGTCTCCATCTCTAAATAGCTGCTGTCTCCTGTTACTTTTCTGTATAGATGAGCGTGTGTTATGGCGGCAGAGACAAGGTTATTCGAACACCAAAGGAAAGGAATTCCATAGATAAACGGATCGTTGGCGGCTCTTCTTTTTAGATGTTCAAGAGCGTCTCTCATAAAGCCCCTATACTTGGCAGCTACCTTTGAATCTGAAGATTGCGCCAGGTAAAAGTGTCCAAGATTTAAGAATGGATAGTATTGATAGTGTCGGCCTCTTCCAAGCTCCATCCATGGAGTAACCGGTTCTAGTTGTCCCCAGTAGTCGGCCTTAACTCTCCATTCGGGTTCTTTGGAATAGTTGTACATAGTTGCAGCAGCAAGCTCTATGTCATCTACATAGGTGTCCTCCTCGTAAAAATATGGCGACTTAAGACACGCTGTCTGCGTGTTTCCCGGCTTCTCAACGGCAAAATTATATGCTTGTAAAGATTTCTCTTTCATTAAAGATGCAAATTGCGGCTCTCTCTCCTTGAACAACTCATAACCAAGGGCAAAGCTGGAGGAGAATTTGCCGGCGGTAGAGGCAACTCCTGTTGTTCTGTTTATATGCTTTCCAAGCCCTTGTGGCTTGCCTGTGACAAAATAGACCGGCCTTCCGGTTCCAGGGCCCCAGCCGTAATCTACTTTATCGTTCTGAGGTAGTCTGAATCCCGAATGATCTCTATCGTCTGCAATTTGATTAAACATCACTTTATCTTCTGGATTCATCTTAACCAGCCACTCCAGTCCCCACTTGATCTCGTCAATAATATCGGGAATACCGTTCGATCCGGCTCTTCCTCTGTGGTCGTAAAGATCTTTGAAAACCGATTTATCTTTTTGTTGCTCCCATGCAAACATAAGGTGATAAACTGCTGTTGCAGATGTTGTCTGATACTGCAGATAATCTGTAGCATCGTGCCACCCGCCTCTAACATCAATTTTTTTACCTGTTTTTGTTGGGTGGTCTACAATGTATCCGTCGTTTTGATGGCAAAGCTCTCCTGTATAGGGGTTGTCTCCACATCTCTGCTGTCTCATATAAACAAGTAAAAAATCGGCAAGACCATTATATGAGTCGGCCGAAATTTTAAAAATAGGCGATTTGACTCCATTGGATTCAATATAGTACCCCCCCTCTTTGGTTATGGGAGAAAAATCAAATCTATATGAGCTCTTCATAGCCCACTCAGAAGCATCCATTACACGGCCGTTACCGTTCAATACCGGTTTATTTGTGATGGCATCGTAAAGTGTAAATTTGGGGTTTGTGCTCTCTTTTAAAGAGATAAACACTGCCACTTTAATGTCATTAGGTAAGTAGCCGGCCTGATTTACTCTTATCCATGACTCACTGTTAAATGCAAACAGCGGTACATTGAGCAGAATCAACAGCAAAAACGGAGTAACTCTTTTCATCTTTATTGGTTTATCTGGTTAATACGATATTTTTTTTAATGGCCTCTCCTCATAACTTAAAAGTTTGTGTAACTTTTCATCTCTGAGAATATCTCTGTAGTCGTGCTCTACCCCGTCTATCAACACTGTGTTAGATATAAATCTTGCGCCATGACTGTAATCTACATAGGTATCTATATGAATGTTCGTGACCGGCTGAATAGGTGTGCCATTTGATCTGTGCCACCCGTAAATGGTAACATGATGTGTTCTCAAACTGTCGTCCAGTTTTGAAGATATCACAATATCTTTTTTTGTGCCTGCAACAAGAGCTGAAGGCAAAGCGCCTGCCGCCTTCATCTGTGCCTGAACAATTTTAGAGTGATCATAAAGAATATCGGGAGTCTCGTTTCGGTCTCCTCTGGGAATAAAATAAAACGGCTCTAACTTTACCAGAGACTCTCTGTATATAATATCTACCACCTTAGGCGTAGGTAGAGATGAATCATATATTTCTGCTGTCTTTTGGGCAGTATATGGCCCTACAGGAACAATAAAATAGTCGTTATCGTCTCCAATAGCTAGATAGTTAGGAGATACAAAGAGCGTCACCCTCCTCAATTCTCCGGAAGAATCCCTCTCAACGCTCTCTATTGTAACAAACTGCTTAAAAAAATCGGGAATATTTCCACTTTTAGCTTCATTATACACCAGCTCCTCTCTTTCGCTAAACTTAAGCGTCCTGAATTTTTCATAAAAAACAGATCCGCCTCCGGACTGCTGAGCTTGCAGAGTACCGAAGGCGAATAGTAAAATAATTATAAAAGTGGGGTATTTAACCATAGTTTTAATCTGTTTTTGGCTCACCATTTGCCGGCTTAACCTCCTTTGCAGTATACCCGAGCTTATCGAGAGCTTTCATAAGGTTCTCTTTGTTGGTCTTGTCACTGCTATATAAAAACCAGATAGTCTGCTTCTCAAGATCTATCTTCATATCCTTAACTCCCTTTTCGTAAGGGAGCTTAGATTCTAGTTTCTTTTGACAGCTTGGGCAGTCTACAGGTATAGAGAATGTAATCTCTGCATCATTTTTCGCTTTTTTGTTCTGTGCCTCAGAGGTAAACGGTAGTAAAAGTGCAAAAGCCAATAAAGCTGTTGTGATAATTCTAACTGTTTTCATGGTTTATTCGTTGTAAAATTATTAATTTTTTTCAAGAAATGCTACTTATTTGAATATGGTAAATCTTAAGCCCGCATATACTTTAAAGCCCATTAGCGGACCCCATACTACAGTTGGGTTGAATCCTGTACTGAATGGGTTCTCGGCATTAAGAATTGCGTGTTTCTGTCTGTAATTGGTTAAATTCTCTCCACCAACATAAATGTCAAGATCTTTGAATTTTTTTGTAATCTGAGCGTAGAGCATAACATATTTAGGAGAGTACCCTCCTTCGTGATAAAAGTATGGCAATCTGGCTGGACCATTCAACTGGGCTGTGAAATCGAAGGTCCATATATTCATTCTGGTAGCGTACTGTAGGTTTAATACTCCTTTGTATCTGCCGGTGAGTGGCTTCTCCACCAAACCTTGACCCTTTAAATCTACTTTGGCATCGGTGTAGCGAAGTGTTGCTAGAACTGTAAATCGTTTAAAAGGTTCAATGTTAAAATCTACTTGATAGGTATTTGTAAACGATCTCCCATCTAGATTGTATATCGATATTTTATTAAGATCGTACTCTTGATCTACAATTATCTGCTTATTAAAGTCGGTTCTAAAGTAATCGAAGCTAAGTGAAGCGTCATCTACACCTAAAGGGAAGTAACCGGTAATATTTGCTCCGTAAGTAAATGCATCTTCAATATCGAGTTTGTCCCATCTCTCAATTAATCTACCGGTAGAGAGTATTCCCATATTGTCTGGGAAAATATTTGCCGACCTGAATCCTCTTCCCGCTAAAGCCCGGAATACCAACTTTTCGTCGAAGGCATACTTAAGATTGATCCTTGGAGCTATAAGCCACTTGTGAATATTATTGTAGTCTGCTCTCAACCCTGCTACCAATGATATCTTCTCTCCGTTTGTGTAGGTGTACTCGCCGTAGGCACCTACTACACTCTCATCTCTTCCCGGAAAAAATTGGTTGTTCAGCAATCTATCCCTAAAATCCTCCTCAAAAGAGTCGGTGTGAGCACTAACTCCCAGTATGTACTTATGCTTTTCGCTCAGCTCATTTTGAAATATAAGGTTTGCAAATATTGAGTTCTGCTCTGCGTAATAATCTTTCATTCCAAAGAATGACTCTAACTTATGGTATGAATAATCAATCACGGCGGCAATATTTTTGCTGTTATCGGAACTTAAAGGGAAACCCACTTTAAAATAGCCGTTTACACCCTCATTTTTTATTCTTGAGCCCCAAACAGAGAGGTCTCTTGGCGAGTCCCTTCTGAAATCTTTCTCTCCGGCAAGGCGATCGTCGGTGAGTGCTTTAAAGCCGAATCTTATTTGAACTCCGTTATCTGCCATATAGAGCCATCTGTTAGACAGATTGAATTGCAAAGACTGGGGCTCATCTCTGAAACCGTCGTGATTACCATCGTGTTTTGCAGGATCGGTAGAGAAGTGCCCTAAAATTACCGTACTTAATCTTTTATTCAGCTGGAGAGACGATGCAATATTGGCCTCACTCCTCAATGAGTTGCTTAAAAAAAGATTAATGAAGAGCGGCTCTTCTGTTGTGGGTTTTCTGTGCTCTAAGTTTATCTGCCCGGTTATTGCCTCAACGCTATTAACAACAGACGATGGCCCTTTTGCAATTTGGATACTCTCCAACCATTGGCCAGGTACATAGGAGAGCCCGAAGGGCGCCGCAATTCCTCTCATTATTGGTCTGTTTTCATCTAACATCTGTGTGTATATACCCGATAGTCCCAATAATCTTATCTGTCTTGCTCCTGTTATAGCATCGGAGTAACCAACTGTAACACTTGCTGAATTTTCGAAACTCTCCGCAAGATTACAGCATGCCATTTTGCATAGACCGGCAGCAGAAATTACCTCTGTCTTAACAGGTGTGGTTTTTGATATAAAGTTGCCCTGGACTCTGGTAACCACTCTTGCTGCCTGTAACTCTGCCCCCTCTGTAATGGTGAACTCTGCTCTGTTCTCCAACCTGGTTAGAATAATAGTATCTCTTGTATGTCCCACAAAAGTTGCAATCAACGATACTGTATCGCTTCTTTTTCTATCGAACGAGAACTCCCCCTTTTCATTAGACTCCAATAAGAGTCTCCCTTCGAGCCAATATACAGATGCATGTGGCATCGGCTCTACCCCTCCGCCGGGTTTTCTCACTCTTACAACTCCGTTGACTGTTTGTGCTATTGTTATTGTAGAGGTTAATAATATGATAAATAGTAAAAATAATCTCCTTAAAGAATTCATCTCTTTTAAATATTAGTTTGAACAATTTGAATATAATAACAGTGTACATATTAAGAATTTGTACACTCACTCTATACAACAAAATGTTACAATCTTCTTATTTTGAGAAAATCCAGCGAATTGTTTATGTAGTGTGCCGCCGGAGGACCCTCCGTGTCTGAAAGCACATCTGCCTTGGTAAATTTATAGTTGGTTGTTGAGTTTAAAGAGGGTAACGTAAAGCATATGAAATCGGCAACAAACACTTTGCTGATTGTGATTTGTCTAGATGTCTCATATCCAAAATCGAGGTGATATATACTGGTTTCACAACAGTTACCATCGTGTTTTTCACCACCACAGTCCAATGATGAGCATCCGCAATGGTTGTGGATCTCTGAACAATCCCTGTCGCTCTTAACTAAAAGCACATCTACGGAGCCGTTTGTTGTGCAATGGTGAACTCCAAAACCAATACTGGTTAGCATATATGCCCATATGAGCATTAGAACTATCGGGTATTTAACAAAATTTACCATTCGCGGCAAATATACAAAAACTCTTTAAATGGTATCAGAAACTAACTATTCTTTTATCATAAAAGAGGGCATAGAAGGTAAAGAGTACCGCCGTTCTAAAGATCGATGAAATAAGGTACATATAGAGGGCACACTCCAAGCCCAGCTCTCCTGAGCAGAGAAAAAATATATATAATATATTTATTGTTATCATACAAAAAGCTATAGACATAGAGACAGAGAGCGGACTAAGCAGCTTATCGTTAAATTGATACAGATTACTCACAAAAAGATTCATAGATTCAAACGGACTTTTATTCCGTCTCTGATGCCATTTCATTTTGTGAATAAAGAACGCAATTATGCTGGTGGTAATACCTGCAGCAAGAGAGACTATCAGTAGTATGTAAATTGCATTCATAAAATTGAAAATTAAAAATGACTCTTTAATAAATGTTTTAATGGATAGAATACCCTTTTTAGCAGTGAGAGGTTGTCTGTAACAATCTCTGCTGTTCCGTGCATCTCCTCGCCAAATTGCAACTCATTTGAGTAGTTTGTAATCAAACCTTTAGGAAAACTTACCCCTACAATATAGGCCCGTTCACTTCCTATAGATGCCGGCAGAAGCGAGATACTCTCCACCTTCACCTCTACCATCCCATACTCCATATATGGATAGTTGTCAAGTTTTACGTTAACTCTCTGTCCTTCCCTTACTTTACCCGCTCCCGCAAGAGGAATGTAAATCTTCCCGGATATTCTCTTCTCATTTTGTGGTATTACCGTAAATACCACATTTCCGGTTGTAACATTTTGATTCTCTTGCCAAAAACTGGTAAATGAGATATTCCCGTCTACCGGGCTTATGAAAAGATTCAACTGCTCCCACTCAGCAAGTTTAGATTGAAGTATCGAGAGATCGGAACCCACAACTCTATCGAGTCTATTTATCGTCTCCTCTCTCTCCATCTCCAGATTCAGAACGGTCTGCTCTCCCCTGAGCACCTCTGCTCTATTCCTCTCCAACTCCTCTCTGGCTGCTTCAAGAGCTCTCTTTGCCTCTAAAAAAGCACTTCTAGACTTGTCGTAATCTTGTCTGGAAATGGTTCTGTTTTCAAAAAGAGCACTCTCTCTTTTGTAGAGATTTTCGGCCAACTGCATCTGCTCTATGGCCAGAGCCTCTCGCTCTACCGACCGTTTAAGCTGCGAACGTCTTGCCTCATTCTCCTTTAAAACTGCAGAGATCATTTTTCTGTGATAGTTGAGAGATACAAAACTCCTGAACTCCTTAACACTCTTCATAAAAGCGCTATAAGAACCTTGAACCTCTCCCAGCATAAGTTTTTCGGGCAGGATATAACCCGGATTGGTATAGTTGAGACAAACCTCCTTAGCTTTAACATAATCGCTGTATAAAGCCGGTGTTTCCAACATAGCTATAACCTCTCCACTCTTAACGGTATCTCCGTTCTCTTTGAAGATACTCTGAATCCTGCCCGATCTTTTTGCTACGAGCTGTGCCGGCAGATTCTCCGACGTAATCACAATGGGGGCGGTGATTATGTTGGGATATCTGAAAACCGAGGCCCCAAGAATAAGCAGCAAAACCATGCAAAGCATGATTACACTGCCCGATCTTACCATCCAGGAGGGATTCCTGGAAAGAATGTCGTTTATTTCGTCCGATCTAATCTGACAATCTTTAGACATAAAGCTGGTTTTTAACAAGTTCGTAATAGACGCTGCCATTTGCCACTAGCTCTTTATGCGTGCCTTGCTCTATCACCATACCCTTATCGAGTACAACAATATTATCGGCATTCTTAACGGTACTAAGGCGGTGCGCAACAACAACAACAGTTTTGCCTTTGAAAAACTCTTCGAGATTCTTCATGATATCTCGCTCATTCTTCGCATCCAGAGCGTTAGTGGCCTCGTCAAATATTATAAATTCGGGATCTTTGTATACTGCTCTTGCAATAAGGATTCTTTGCTTTTGGCCTTGGCTTAAACCAAGCCCGTCTTGTCCTATCTTTGTATTGTACGACAGTGGCAAAGACTCTATAAACTCCTTGATATTGGCTGTCTCTACCGCCTTAACAAGTCTCTCCTTATCTATATTTTCTAACCCAGGAGCTATATTCCGGGCAATTGTGTCGGAAAAGATAAAACCATCTTGCATCACCACTCCACATCTCTCTCTCCATCTGCTCATGCTAATGGTAGAGAGGGGGTGACCGCCATATGAGATATCTCCTGCAACGGGTTTGTAAAATCCAAGCAAAAGCTTGATTAGAGTGGTCTTTCCGCTTCCGCTCATACCCACGATAGCGGTAGTTTTTCCACTCGGTATATTTAAATTTATCTTTTTTAAAACAAAAGGAGAGCCCGCTCCCTCATATCGAAATGAGAGATTATCCAGGTTGATTGGTTTGGATTTGGGGATATCTGAAAGAAGTGACTGGTCGGGGCTCTCCTCGTCGGCCTTGTCGTGCACCTCGGCAAGTCTCTCAAGACTTATTTTTGCGTCCTGCGAAGTGCGAATAAATCCAAGTATGTTAGATATCGGGGCATTTAACTGCCCTATTATATATTGTACAGAGAGCATCATACCCAATGTTAGCTCTCCGTTAATTACCGAACCTGCAGCCAGAACAGTTATAAAGATGTTCTTAAGCTGATTTATTAGTGTACCTCCTGCCTCTTGGTACTGACCAAGTGCAAGACCTTTAATATTTAGTTTGAATAGTCTGGCCTGAATATGCTCCCACTCCCATCGTTTCTGCTCCTCGCAGGAGTTTAGTTTAATCTCCTGCATCCCGGCAATCAACTGTATTATAGAGCTTTGATTTGCTGCATTTTGTGTAAAGGTCCTGTTATCCAACTCTCTTCGCCTCTTCATAAAGAGGAGAACCCAGGTTACATACAGCGCAGATGCAACCAAAAAGACGGTAAATATTGTAAGACTGTAATATAGCAGAACCGCTCCAAATATTATAATGTTCACTATAGAGAACATTACTGTTAGTGACGATCCGGTTAAAAAATTCTGAATTCTTTTGTGGTCTCCTATCCTCTGAAGTAGATCGCCTGTCATCCTGGAGTCGAAGAATCCTATCGGCAATCTCATAAGTTTACCCAAAAAATCGGATATTAATGAGATGTTCACCCTTGTTCCCAGATGGAGAAGTATCCATCCCCTTATAAAGTCAACAACAGATGCGCTTAATGTAAGCATTAGCTGCGCTATTAGAACAAGCCAAATAAATGAGATGTCTCTGGTGCCAATACCTATATCTACTATACTTTGAGTAAGAAAAGGAAATATAAGCTGTATCACACTACCGGCAATAAGCCCTGTAATGATCTGTATAACCAGCTTTTTATGCGGCTTAAGATAAGAGAGAAGAAACCCGAAACCTCGCCTGTCTGCACTATCTCCCTCCGATTCATAGAATTTTGGGGTAGGTTCTAGAAAAAGAGCAATACCTCTCCCCTCTCCCCCCGAGACGGTGCTATACCAAGATTTTTTAAACTCCTCTGAACTAAGCTTTACCACTCCTGTTGCAGGATCGGCTATATGCATAGTTATACCTTTGCCTTTACCTTTGACTGCGAAAAGGACTACAAAATGGTTCTGGTTCCAGTGTACGATTGCAGGCAGTGTAGCTTTACAAAGCTCTTCAAAAGAGAGTCTTGCACCTAGCGTCCTGAGCCCTATGCTCTCTGCTGCTTTACTTATCCCTAACAGATTGACCCCTGCCTTTCCCTTCTCGCACCTCTCCCTAAGATTCTCCATGCTGTAGTGCTTTCCGTGGTGCATTGCTACCATTCGCAATGCTGCCGGCCCACAGTCTGTGGCATCTATCTGGGAAAAGTATTTAAACTTCTTCAATTTACTACTTCGTTTTAGGGTCAATAATATCTGCAAACATAAAATAAATTATGTTCAATTCAAAGTTTAGTTGCTGATTTTCAGCAAACTATGAGGTTTATGTCAAATTTTCTTAAGGTTCCTCAAGAAGCTTATGGTTGGTCAGAATCACCTTCTTGAACCACGAAATACCAAACGTTACCGTATTTATCAATAATCTTTAAAACTCTTGTTTCACCGCCTACTACGTTGATCATCTCTTGGTCGTTAAGTTTTTCGAATGTTGTTTCCATGGCAATTGTTTTTTTAAAATGTTAAACTTTGTTTGTTGTTGTTGTTGTTTTGCACTACAAATAAATTAATAATATTTCGTAGATTTGCCCATAGAATGCTCAAGGAATGCTCATAATTTGCTCAAAATGCTGAATCGCGCACTAACTTTCTCTACAATTGCCATACTCTTCCTGCTGGGTCTACAGGCAGTATGGCTATTCAGAATCATTGATAATGAGAAAAATGATTTTATAAATAACTCCGAAAATATCCTCTTAAAAGATATAAAGAAGGAGCTGGATGTGCGTTTAAGGAATGTTTCTCAGCAGCAAAAATTTAATGTTTCTTTGATGACATCTGTACCAAAAATTGTAAAAGAATCAAATTTAACAGAAGTAGACATAAAAAACGATCAAGAACTAATAACTAATATCTCTCTTGAACAAGTCCTGCAGGAAATTTATAAAAACATTAATCCCCTCAATCTTGACACTCTTGCTGCCTTTTTTTCAAAATCTTTAGAGGAGGCCCAAAAATCTACCGGTTTTACCTTAAAGTATATCTCGCCCGATACCACTAAAAGTGTAACAGTAGATGCCGGACGGTCAAACTTTATGTTATTCAATCCATCTTTTGAGTTAAATGTACCTCTAACAGTGTCTAAAGATCTAATTATATGGGCAAGTATCTACTACCCCAGATCGGTTTTCAAGGGAGATCTTTTGATTATCCTCATACTCTCATTTATTGTTACGGTATTTATTCTCTTTAGTATAGTGATGCAAACCAGAATGCTCTACAAGCAGGTTTCGCTTGCTAAGGTTAAAGAGAACATAACGCACTTCCTTACTCATGAGCTACGCTCACCTCTTCAATCTTCAATCACCAATCTTGAGGTTGGAGAGATGGCAGAGGGCCAAAACTCTAAGTATTTTCTTGGGAAAGCTAAAGAGCAGCTCTATTTCCTGAACGGGCTTATAGAAAAGATTCTGGATATCAACAAATTCGAGAAAAGACAAGCACCACTTAACAGAACTCGTTTTAATATAAATGAGGCGATAGAGCCCCATATTGTAAGACACAGTGTAGATTCGGTTAAAAAAGTGGAAATTACATCAATGGTACGTGAGGACTCTATCTTTGTGTCGGGGGATAAGCTTCACATTACAAACGCAATAGGGAACCTGATAGATAATGCAATAAAATACTCCAACGATCCTGTAATAATCGAGGTAAACGCTTGGGAAGAGGATGGAACTTTCAAAATATCAGTTGAAGACAATGGTATTGGTATTCCAAAGGATGAGCAGTCGAAGGTATTTGAAAAGTTCTACAGAGTGAGCAAAAGAGAGCACTCGCAAAAAGGTAAGGGATTTGGTCTTGGGCTAACCTATGTAATGTGGGTTGTTAAAGCTCACAAAGGCAAGGTTGAGCTCGAAAGCGAGGTAGGAAAAGGGAGCAAGTTCACCCTATCTATAAAAAATGAAGAACATGGCACAGAAGATTCTACTGGCAGATGACGAACTGAATTTTGGTTATGCAATGTGTGAGTTCCTCAAAATGAACGGATACGATCTCACATTTGTTAACGATGGCAAGAGCGCTCTGGAGCAGTATCATGTTTTTAGACCGCACCTCCTGCTTTTCGATGTTAATATGCCCGAGATAGATGGTTTTGAGCTGGCAAGGATGATTAGGGCAGTAGACAAAAACATCCCAATTATTTTTATCACCTCCATTAGTGACGACAGCAGCGTAGCCAGCGGATTTGAGCTGGGTTGCAGCGACTATCTTAAAAAACCCTTTGGGCTTAGGGAGTTGCTTATAAGAGTACAAAAGTGTCTGTTAGTTTCGTCAAATAACAACGATGTGTTCACATTGGGGTCGCTAAACTACTCCCCCGAAGATAGATGTCTATATGCAACAGACGGAAGTAGTGTCACCCTCTCTTTTTATGAAAACAAACTTCTACACCTCCTTTGCAGTAATTTCAACCAGGTGTGTAAATCTACAGATTTGGCAGCAAATATTTGGGAAGGTAAAGATGTAGATCCAAAACGCTCTCTTGAAGCATTAGCTTCGAATGTGAGGAAAAAGCTGGCAAACACGCTTCTTGCTATTGAAAGCGTAAGGGGAGTCGGGTACAGATTGAGGAAAGAGGAGCTATAATCCTGTTACACAATTTAATTATTTTACTATTTTTGTAACTTATTTTCTATTTCGTAACAAACGAATTGGTTAATTTATAAGTTACTTAAATACTATTTCATAAATTCAATGATAAAGGAGGAGACCAGAGAGAGGCTGCTCTCTGCAGCAAAAGAGTTATTTTGGAAGTACGGATTCAAAAGGGTTACCATAGATGATATTTGCAAAGAGGCGTCGGTAAGCAAGATGACATTCTATAGAGCGTTTGAAAACAAAGCGCATATAGCCAAAACATTACTTGAGAAAGTTACCTACAAAGGTATTCGGGATTTTAGAGAGATAATGGACGGTAATTATAGTGTAGAGGAGAGAATGAAGCGTCTTATTGTGTTAAAAATTGAGGGCACCAACAACATTAGTAAAGAGTTTCTAATGGATTTTTACATAGATCAGGGTTCGGAGATGAGCCGGTTTATGATTGAACTCACACAAAAAACATGGTCAGATGTTTTGACTGCCTTCAGAGAGGCGCAGACAAAAGGGCTCTTCAGACCCGATTTTAAACCAGAACTGCTTATGGCATTCACAAAACTAACCACGCTTCTTTTTGAAGACAAAGAGTTAATGGCCCTGTACAATACTCCTCAGGAGATGATAATTGAGATTACAAAACTTACGGCCTATGGCATCGGCCCTACTAAATAGAGATTTATCAACCTTAAAAGTTGTATTACTCATAATCTGCACTCTTCTTCTCTCATTAAAAGAGGGCATAGCTCAAACATCTCTCTTTAGAGGGGAGCTGAGCGGAGGATTGGGCTACTTTCCCCAAAGAGATTTACCGGTAATGCATTATGCCAGGTATATACCTCAATATAATTTAACATTAAAAGAGAGGCAAGACAGCTCGGGAGTTAGCTTCGATTCTGAGCTCTCTGCCAATCTAAGTTATAATTATCAAGCCCATCTCTTTGATAAAAACTCTCTGACGGGGGTTGCAAAACTTTACAGAGGGTGGCTTCGAGCATCTACTCATAATTCCGAACTAAGAGTTGGCCTGCAAAAGATCAACTTTGGGTCGGCCACAGTCTTAAGGCCATTGATGTGGTTCGACAGCGTAGATCCTCGAGATCCCGTTAAGTTCACAGAGGGGGAGCTCTCAGCTCTATTCCGATACTACTTTACTAACAATGCCAACCTTTGGGTATGGGCTATTTATGGCCGAGAGAGGTTAAGAGCATGGGAAACGGCCGGAACAATAGAGGGAACACCAGAATTTGGTCTGAGATTTCAACATGGGATACCATCGGGCGAAGCGGCATTAACATATCACAGGCGCAAAACCATTGAAGGTAACGAGCAACGTTTTGCATTCGATGCAAAAGCCGATTTAACTGCAGGAGTGTGGACAGAGCTGGTATATACAAGAAGTTCGGTTCAACATAGCACCCCCACTCAATCCTATATCTTATGCTTTGGATCTGATTACACATTTAAAATCGGAAACGGTTTGAATATTGTGGCTGAACACCTTTTTGCATCGTTTAACAACTCAGAAGTAGGTCATAAAAATTCTGCCTCATTTACGGCAATCACCGGTGGATATCCTTTAAGTATAAGCAGCCATATTAACTATATTCTGTATTATGACTGGAAAAGAGGTTACACCTTTAATTTTCTTAATATAAAGTATAACTTTAAGAGCGTCTCTATAAATCTGATGGGCTATGTTAACCCCAAAAGCGGATCACTCCCCTCGCTTTCTCAAAACCAAGTGAATTTTGGAGGAAGCGGAGTGCAGGTTATGTTGGTATACAATCACCAGTCAGAGAAAAAGAGACTCAAACTTTTTAATAATTCAAGGTAATATGACAAGCGATCCAATTATCTATCTGGAAGATGTTGTAAAGAGGTTCCCTGCAGGCAAAGGAGAGTTTACGGCATTGAATAAAATTACACTCTCTATCTCTAAAGGAGAGTTTACCGGGCTCGTTGGTCCAAGCGGATCAGGAAAGACAACCCTTCTTAACATAATTGGAACACTAGATGCTCCAAGCTCGGGAACAGCAAATGTTTTAGGAAAGCATATCTCCACTCTTTCACACAGAGAGGCAGCAGGTTTGAGAAGCCGAAGTATTGGATTTATATTCCAAACATATAACCTACTACCTGTATACTCAGTTTATGATAATGTCGATTTTGCTCTGATTTTACAAAAAATACCTCAAGCCCTTAGGCGAAAGAGGGTAATGGAGTCTCTCGAGTGGGTTGGGCTCACCGGCAAATACAGATCTAAACCCTCTGAGTTATCGGGAGGTGAGTGTCAAAGAGTTGCAATAGCCCGTGCTATGGTTAAGTTGCCGCAGATTGTACTCGCAGATGAGCCCTCGGCAAACCTAGACTCAGAGAACTCTCACAATATTGTTCAAACCATGAAGAGACTTAATGAAGAGCTTGGAACAACCTTTCTCTTCTCTACTCACGATCAGAAAGTGATGAGCTATTTAAAGAGAATAATTCATCTCAGAGATGGCGAAGTTGAGAGAGATATCACAACAGAGATAAACTAGTTTTTTATGCTACTTTTTAAATTGGCAGTTAAAAATTTACTTGGAGCGGGTAAGAGAACCTGGCTCAACATAACTGTACTCTCCATCTCGTTTGTTATTATGGTTTTCTATAATGGAATGCTGGATGGATGGAACAGAGAGGCAATGGAAGATACCAAGTTATGGGAAATTGGCGGTGGTGAGCTATGGAGCAGAGGGTATGACCCATACGACCCATATAGCTTTTCTGAGTCTCGCTCAAAGATCCCCCACTTTGTCTACTCATTGGCAAAAGATGGAGAGGCAGCTCCTGTTTTGATAACTCCCGGCACTCTCTACCCCGGTGGAAGGGTTGTAAACATTATAATTAAGGGCATAGATCTGCGTCAATCATTTCTTGCACTGCCCACAAATGAGCTAAAGTCTTTTACCTACAACAACCACGATGATTTTATACCGGCTATTATCGGGAGAAGAGTTTCTCAATCACTTAAGTTAAAAGAGGGAGATAGGGTGCTCCTTAGGTGGAGAGATGCAAACGGAACGTTCGATGCTGCAGAGGTGAAGGTTGTCTCTATCTTCAACAGCAATGTTCCATCTGTAGATGTAGGGCAGATTTGGATCCCGATAGAAAAACTTTGGGAGATGAGCTCGTCACATGGAGAGGCAAGTTATATTGTTTTAAAAGACCCTCTTTTAAATACACCGCAAGAAGATGAGTGGAGCTATAAAAACAGCGATTTTCTTCTGGAAGAGATTAAGGTTATTATCAAAACAAAACGTGCAAGCTCAAATATAATATCGTTTATTCTACTGTCGATTGCTCTGCTTGCCCTTTTTGATACGCAGGTTCTCTCGGTATTCAGAAGACAAAAAGAGATAGGTACCTACATAGCTTTAGGCATGACAAGAAAATCGGTGGTAACACTCTTTACTCTGGAAGGGGCTGTTCACTCAATCTTCGCTCTTCTTTTTGCCGCTATCTGGGGCTATCCTCTGCTTTTATGGTTTTCGGTAAATGGAATTCCGATGCCTTCGGCGGCCGATCAGGCAGGGATAGCAATCTCGGAGAAAATCACACCTTACTATGGGTTAACTCTCATATTTTTGAGTATTGCAATAGTACTTATTTCATCTCTGATTGTAAGCTTTCTCCCTTCGAGAAAAATTGCAGGGATGAATCCTACCCAAGCACTTAAAGGAAAATTAATATAAAGAGATATGGTAAAGTTTCTTTTTAAAGGATTAATTGCAGATAAAGGCAGAAGTCTTCTTCCAATCATTGTAGTAGCAATAGGAACTTTATTGACTGTATTTCTTCATAGCTGGCTTTCCGGTGTGTTAGGAGAGTCTGTTAAGATGAGTTCCAGCTTCTACGGAGGAGATGTAAAAGTTGTAACAAAAGCTTATCTCTCAGAGAGCGATCTCTTCCCAAACGATCTGGCTATCACAGAGAGCAGCAATCTACTGGAAGAGCTCAGAGTAGAGATGCCTCAAGTAGTATGGAGTGAGAGGATAAGATTTGGCGCTCTTGCCGACTTCCCCGATACATTGGGAGAGACACGAGGCCAGACCCCTATAACAGGATGGGCAGTAGATCTGCTCAGTAACTCCACAAAAGAGATTGAGCGTTTGAATCTGGAAAGTGCAATTGTAACAGGATCTCTGCCAAAAAATAGTGGAGAGATTCTAATATCGCACGAAATGGCTAAAAGATTCAATGTGTCACCCGGTGAGCAGTTGACCATTTTTGGAACCACAATGGAGGGTGGAATGGCATTTTATAATATGAGGGTGTGCGGAACAATTCTATTTGGTTCAAGAGCCCTGGACAGAGGTGCGGTAATTATAGATATAACAGACGCTCGAAGAGCTTTTGCAATGGAAGATGCATCTAGTGAGATTCTTGGATTTCTTCCATTCAGTTACTATAACCCCTCGGCCGCAACCGAAATCAAAGAGAGATTCAATAAAAAACAGGAGGCACTATCTAGCAGTGATGAGTTCTCCCCAACAATGATAACACTTAAAGATCAGGCCGGTATGGCAGAGATGATACAATATGCCGATGCTATCGGTAGTATCATGGTTACAATTTTTGTTTTAGCAATGGCTATAGTCCTCTGGAACAGCGGTCTGATTGCAGGTCTCAAAAGGTACTCCGAGTTTGGTATAAGACTGGCTATGGGAGAGGATAAGTTACATATATACAAATCACTTTTAATAGAGGCGCTTATTGTAGGATTTGTGGGATCTGCCATTGGTACATCCATAGGCATTATTGTTGTTGTATATATAAACATCCATGGAGTAGATATCTCCTCCATGATGCAGAATTCTACCATGATAATGCCCTCTGTTGTGAGGACCTCTGTAACCCCTGTTACCTACTATATAGGTTTTATACCGGGAATTGCCTCAGTATTGATAGGCAATGCTCTTGCAGGAGTTGGTATTTTCAAACGTGAAACAGCAAGACTTTTCAACGAGCTCGAAGTATAAAAGAGAAAATGATTATGTTAAAAATTAAACACTTTATCCTTATTGCCACACTGGCGAAATCTTCCCTCTCAATTGCTCAGGATGGCAAAACTATTCTCGACAAAGTAGACAGAAATATATTCTCGTCCAACAGAATTGTAGAGTCCTCTATGACCATACACGGCAGAAGAGCATCCAGGACCGTTACATCGAAAAGCTGGACAGAGGGTAGCAAAAAATCGTTTACAGAATATCTCTCTCCGGCTTCAGAAGCTGGAACAAAAATGTTAAAACTTGAGGGACAGCTCTGGATTTACACACCCTCTGCCGATAGAACTATTCAGATTTCGGGGCATATGCTCAGGCAATCGGTTATGGGGTCGGATCTCTCATATGAAGATATGATGGACCACAGAAAACTGGTAGATATTTACGAAGTCTCTCTTGAAAAAAGAGATACTCTAAGAGGAAGGGATGTGTTTGTGCTCGATCTTAAAGCTAAAGTTACAGATGTGGCATATTTTAGACAAAAAATGTGGGTAGATGTGCAAATGTACGTACCTCTGAGACAAGAGATGTACGCCAAAAGCGGTGAGCTGCTTAAGAGGACAGATATGTTTGACATTAAGCGAATCGACAACAGATGGTATCCAATGCTTATAATTTTCAAAGATATGCTCAAAGATGGGAAAGGTACAGAATTTAGGACTATTTCCATTCTTTTCGACAGTCAGATCCCAAACCATATTTTCACAAAAGCATCTTTGAGATAAAATAGTTATATTTGTTTTAATATCTCATATTTAATTAAAATGAAAAATTTCCTGAAAATAGTTCTTGGAACTTTTGTGGGCTCACTTTTAGCCATGACAATTGGGTTCTTCATAATGCTGGGAGTGATTGGCTCCATGGCCACCTTTTCTAAAAGCACCAAACCGGTAGTTCCTAAGTCGGCAGTATTGTCGCTAAATTTTAATCAGGTTATTACCGAGCAATCTACAGACGACCCTTTTGCATCGTTCAATCCTATGGGTTCGTCTCCGTCAAAAACACAGGGTATTCTTGAGTTTATTCAAACTATAGATCGCTCTGCATCTGACCCTTCCATTAAATTCATATACATGAATTTAACAAACCTCAACTGCGGCTTAAGCCACCTTGAAGAGATTAGAGAGGCCATTGTGCGATTCAGAGTCAGTGGAAAGCCGGTAATCGCTTACGCCGACAACTTCTCTCAGCAGGCCTATTTTCTGGCAACTGCTGCAGATAAGATCTATATGAGCCCAGGAGGATCGGCCACTTTAACAGGAGTTAGCATAACTTCAATATTCCTGAAAGATCTTTTAGATAAACTTGGCATAGAGGTTCAACTTATACGACATGGAAAATTCAAGGCCGCCGCAGAGCAGTTTATAAGCAATAAGATGAGCCCCGAGAACAGAGAGCAGCTAAAAGCATATGTCGATGCAGTATGGGCAACATTTGTAGAGGAGATTTCAAGATCTAGAGAGATAAGTGTAGAGGACCTGAACAGGATGGCAGATAATCTGGAGCTGTCAACAGCAACTAAAGCTTTAGAGGCCAATTTAGTAGATGGATTAATGTACAAAGATGAAATGGCCGATACTTTGGCTAAACTTTTTGGTGTTGAGAGTGAAAAAGATCTTAAAATGATCTCAAGCACAGACTACTCAAAAGCAACTAAAAAACTCAACCTAAAAGATAAGAATAAGATAGCCGTTATCTATGCATCGGGAGATATTATTATGGGTAAATCAGAAGGGAACATAGCATCTGATACTTACATAGATATTATATCAAGAGTGCGTAAAGACAGCTCTGTAAAGGCAGTTGTTTTTAGAGTGAATTCACCCGGAGGATCGGCTCAGAGCTCCGAGGTGATTGAGCGGGAGCTGTCTCTGCTTCGAGAGAAGAAGCCTGTTATAGTTAGTATGGGAGACTATGCTGCTTCGGGCGGATATTGGATATCGGCTAAAGCAGATAAGATAATCACCAACAGAACAACCCTTACAGGCTCTATTGGTGTGTTCAGCATGATTCCAAATTTTGAAAAGACAATGAAGAGACATCTCTCAGTAAATGCCGAGTCGGTTAACAGTAATAAGAACAGTGATCTCTTAAATGGATTCAGAGCTCTTCGTGCAGAAGAGAGTGAGGCAATAAGGGCTGCAATCGAGGAGATATATACCGATTTTATTACTCTTGTTTCTGAAGGCAGAGGCATGGAGGTTCAAAAAGTAGATGAGATAGCTCAGGGCAGGGTGTGGTCTGGAAACGACGCTGTTAAAATAGGGCTTGCAGATGAGTTGGGCGATCTTTACCACGCACTTAATACAGCCGCAGAGATGAGCAGTCTTACAAGTTATAGAATTGTTGAGTATCCTGTTAAGAAGAGTACAATAGACAAATTATTTGAGATGCTGGGTGAGACCTCTGTTAAAGCAGAAGCTCTCTCTAATCCATATTTCTTTATAGAGCAGGCCTACGAAAAACTGAAGCAGGAGAGAGGTATAAGGCATATGGCTCGCCTTCCTTACATGTTGGAAGTAAATTAAACTAAACAATAGTAATATCCAGAGAGGTTCTTGATTCAGATGTAATCTTGAACCTCTCGTCTATTCTAAGACCCAAAAGAGCGATAATCTTATCGCCAGAGAGTAATACATATTGTCTCTCCTTACTATTTTTATCCAGTTTAATATCTGTCAAATAGTCGCTCACTTTTTTGAATCCTGTCATTCCAAGGGGCATAAATCTATCTCCCTCTGTCCACCTTCTTATAACCAAAGGGTATTGAAGTTTATCTGAATCTACACTCATTTCACTCTCTACAGCAAATAATCCCGATATATTTCCAAAAAGATCTCCTGTAAGTTCGCTGTTCTCTCTCCTCTTTTTTTTTGGATTATAGTTGTTGTCTATCTTTTTGACTCTAAAGAAAATTTGAAGACCGTCAACAACCAATTCACTCTCATCGCCCACTCCAATGTAGTCAATTGTATACTCCTCCCTTTCACAAGTTGGCAGCTCTTTTGTGCTCCCTTTAGGATACAACAACAGATACTCCCGGTCTTTAATAAGAAGGTGGCTCTCTGAGTGAAACTCTTTACCCGGTTGCCCCTTTAATGCACACATTATCTGTTCTGTTTGAAGAGCGTTAAACCCATATTCCGATAGAAGCGAATAGAGCCAAAAATCGGCCCTTCGCTCACCCATCACCCTCTCTATCGAGATTCTGTCGCTGCTACCTTCAAAGAAGAGTGAGCGCCTCTCTTTAATAAGATCTTCCAGCACATCCGACGCTGCCTCTATGTTCTGCATATCTCTCTCCACAGTTCTTAGAAAGGAGCTATTAATCATCTCAAATTCAGGAAATATCATATTTCTGATCCTATTCCTAGAGTAGTGATTCTCAATATTTGAGCTGTCTTCTCTAAAGGGGATGCCCTCCTCCTTAACAAATTCTGCAATCTCTCTTCTGGTAAATCCGATAAGTGGTCTGATTATCCTATCTTTTCTTCTCTTAATTCCGGTTAAACCGTTTATTCCTGTACCTCTGAGTATATTAATAAAAAAGGTCTCAACAGAGTCGTTCAAATTATGAGCAATAGCCAAATAATCAAACGAGTTACTATCCATAATCTTATAGAACCACTCATATCTGAGCTCTCTTGCGGCCATCTGTGTAGATATCCCTCTTTGGTTTGCATATCCCTTTGTGTCGAATTGTGTTGAGTAGCATTTCACACCTTTAGCGGCAGCCCAGTTTTGAACCATCTCCTCATCTCCGTCGCTCTCCTCGCCTCGTAATGAGAAGTTTACAGTTGCAATTGCAAAATTGGCGTAATATATTCTATGAAAAAGATGGAGCATACACATAGAGTCAATACCTCCGCTAACAGCAAGGAGTATAGAGGGATTATCATTTGCAGCAGGGTGCAGATCATCTCTCTCCAAAAGAGACATGAGTGCCTCTTTGAATTTTTTGATCATCTTTTAAATTCACCAAAAGTGTATGAAAAGCCAATAGATAGTATCTCCTTGAACTGCAACCTTGGAGAGAGACGCCCCTCTTTGTCGGCAATAAGAATATCATCGTCGTATATCATATTGGTTCTTAAGCTTGCAGAGAAGAACTTATTAATCTTAGAGTCTATAAACAGATCCCAGTACACCTTAACATTCTTTGGTGTTCCAAGATAGTCTGAGAAGAGGTTTAACGTAGAGTTTATATTTAGGTTTTTATTTATCTGGTGCTTGTAATCGATCTTGAACTGAGCACCCAGCTCAAGCTTGGCCGCCTGTTCAATTTTATTGCCATAACGGGTCCTTAGCTGTCTTAGCTCAACTATAACCAGATTACTAGTTAGAGGAGAGAAGTTTAATGAGAGTGGTTTAACAGGTTTATAATCCATACCCACACCAAGAGAGAAGTAGGCGGGGGCAAATGGTTTAGACACCAACACCGGCTCCTTATTGGCAGGATAGTTATACCCATTAGTCATCTGGGTTCTAAAATTAAATGTAGCTGCGGCAAAGAGATTATTGATTGCTCTGTAACCCAGTTTACTGTCGAAGATAAACTTATCATCGCTCTTTCTATATCTATCCCCAAACGATTGAATAAAGCCGTACCCAACCTGAAGTCTGTTCTCCCAGAACATCTCTTTATTCAATGAGTAGTTTCTGTAAACATTTACATAAGCGTTCATGGCCACATTGTCGTACCCGCCCGAAGCCCAGTTTGTAAGTGATAATTGTGAGAATCCAAGTTGAAGAAGAGTACCTCCCGACCATTTGCTTGGTTGAGGTGTGGGTGGCGTAAGTACAGGAAGCTTTACTTTGGATGCTATTATCATGCTCAGTTCATGACCTACGCTAAGTTTAAGCTCCTTAGGAGTCTGTTTTGATGTCTGAGACTGCTTAGCAACGGAGTTAACCTCTTGTGCATATAGGTTTGTAAAGAGAAAGAGTAGAATTATAAAAGCTGTTGTGTACCTCATAGTTTATCAATTACCTAAAACATCGTCTGAGTTATACTTATATCCCATCCTTTTGCCTGTCTGTAACTTTGCACTCTCTATTTTATCATTAATCTGCTCTACACTGGCTACTTTCACAAGATCGAAAGGGGGAACAAGAAGATCGAACGACAAAGTGTATAGAATAGCCGACTCTACTATGTTTACCAACTCCTCCCTGGCAAGCATCTTCTTACCAAAAGAGCTTACTGTATTGTCTTGCTGCCTCTTTCCCTCGGCAAGGAAAAACTTGTCTTTATTAACGAAAACCCTGGCAACAAGGTAGCCCAAATCCTCTACTCTATTATACTTGAGCGAATCGGAGAGAAAATTGTATACACTAATTACACCGCAATAGCCGTTTCTTACATCCTCCTTTGCATAGTCAACTTTCCATACTGGGTGATCTCTGTCAAAAAGGAAGACATCGGAGTGCATACTAAAAATTAGAACATCGTCTGCAAATTTAAGTTCAGCTTCGAATTTACCTCTATCTCTGTACTCCAGTTTTAACTTTCTGTCATTACTGTCAATTAAATCATTGAGGTCGTTGCTCATCTCATTTAATATCTCCTTGAGGTGATCGAAAACCTCCATGGTCTGATTAAAAACCTTGAGCTTTATCTGTGATTTTTCATTGAATCCCTCTAGAATCTCTCTCTGTCGGGAGGGTACATCTGGTGCCATTCTCTCCTGTTTTATGTTTTAATGATTGTAAAATTAGGTAAATATTTATTATATTTAATAAGCTCTTGCAAAAATTACTCTGCCCTTAGATGGTTTTCCGCTATAGACGCATCTACCCTCCTCACTGCTATATCCTTCGAGAGGTATACATCTGATTGTTGCCTTTGTCTCCTCTTTAATTTTCTGCTCTGTTTCGGGAGTGCCGTCCCAATGGCATAGAAGGAAACCACCAAGCTCTATTTTTTCTTTAAATGTATCGTAATCATCTACTTCTATAGTGCTCTCCTCTCTAAACTTAAGCGCTTTGTTGTAAATATTCTCTTGAATAGTGTCTAAAAGAGAGATTATAAACTCCTCAACTCCCTCTCTGCTTCTAGAGATCTTCTCCAAGGTGTCTCTTCTTGCAATCTCAACAGTGCCATTCAACAAATCGCGCGGCCCCATGGCAATCCTCACAGGAACACCCTTCAACTCCCACTCGGCAAACTTAAAGCCCGATCTCAAATTATCTCTGTTGTCTATCTTAACTGTAACACCCAACCTCTCAAGCCCCACTTTAATCTCATCCATTTTGGCGAGAATCATATCATTCTCTTGTTCAGTTTTGAAAATCGGAACCATCACAACATGAATAGGTGCTAGCTTAGGAGGAAGGACCAATCCATTATTGTCACTATGAGCCATTATAAGAGCGCCCATCAATCGAGTAGAAACACCCCAGGAGGTAGCCCACACATAGTCTAACCCTCCCTCTTTGTTGGCAAATTGTACATCGAAAGCTTTAGCAAAATTTTGACCCAAAAAATGTGAAGTCCCTGCCTGAAGAGCTTTTCCATCTTGCATTAGTGCCTCTATACAAAGAGTATCCAGAGCTCCTGCAAATCTTTCGCTCTCTGTCTTCCTTCCAACCACCACCGGAACAGCCATAAACTCTCTTGCAAAACGTGCGTAAACTTGAACCATCCTCTCGGTCTCTTCAACCGCCTCCTGCATTGTAGAGTGGGCTGTATGCCCCTCTTGCCAAAGAAACTCGGCAGTCCTCAGAAATAATCGGGTTCTCATCTCCCATCTAACTACATTGGCCCACTGATTTACCAGAATTGGAAGATCTCTGTACGATTTTATCCAGTTTTTGTAGGTATTCCAGATTATTGTCTCTGAGGTGGGTCTTACAACCAACTCCTCCTCAAGCTTAGCATCGGGATCTACCACAACACCGGGTCCGTTTGGATTTGTCATCAGTCTGTGGTGAGTAACCACTGCACACTCTTTTGCAAAACCCTCAACGTGCTCTGCCTCTTTACTGAGAAATGATTTAGGAATAAACAGCGGGAAATATGCGTTTACGTGTCCTGTCTCTTTAAACATCTTGTCTAGTTGCGCCTGCATCTTTTCCCATATGGCATAACCATAAGGTTTTATAACCATGCAACCTCTTACCGCAGAGTTCTCTGCAAGATCGGCCTTAATCACCAGGTTATTATACCATAAAGAGTAGTTCTCTTCTCTGTTTACAATCTCTTTTGCCATCTTGTTAAATATGTTGTTTTTATATTATACGTGGTATGATTTTTGAGTATATTTGCAATAAAGGCACAAAAGTACAAAAATTTTAAAACACAGGAGGTGCAAGATGAAAAACAGATTATTTATCCCTATAATTTTAGGAATGATTCTTAGCTCTTGTGCTACTACAACCAGATATGCGTCTGCAACTTACGAAGATGCCATATACCAAAAACCCGGAGCGGGAAGTTACCTTGTAGTAAACACAGAAACAGAACAGATACTTAACACCCTTAGAGAGAAAACCAATCAATCCAACCAGGTAATTGTAAACGGAAGGGTGGTAGAAGCTGTTTATGCCGACGAGCAGGGTAATGTGGTGATTGATGCAGACACAGAAAAAACCTATCTTATTTTGAACCCCGGGGAGTCCTTTGAGGAGAGACTCAAAAAATTTGAGGATCCTGAGTTCAATATTACAATAAATCTAAGACCTTGGTATGCCGATAACTTCTGGGGATGGAATGTGTGGAGCAACCCATTTTACTACCAAGCAAGATACCTTCACAGACCTATGTGGTTCAGCATGTACAGCTCCAGATTCTGGGGGTCTACCTGGTGGATTTACGACAGGCCTTTTTACTCTTTCGACCCTTACTACTGGGCTCACAACTGGTGGTGGGAGATGGGTATAAGACCGCATAGCTGGTACTACTACTCATGGTATTACAACGATGGTCCCGGAGGTTACTGGTGGTTCGATTGGAACAACGATCCCCGATACGGTTTAGGCGGAAGAGACAGGTACTATGGCAGACGCGAAACTCAAAGACCAACCCCTCAAGAGGACAATAGAGACAGAAACATTGCCTCTTCTGCAAGAAGCGGAGGTTCTTATAACAACAGAAGAGCTGCCGACGTAGAACAGATTAGAGGAGACAGAATGTACAGGCCGGGAGAGAATCTTACCGGTAGATATGAAGAGAGCGTTCACAGGAGAGACGGAAGATTCCAAAACGAAGGCTCTGTTGTTAATACACGTCAGACAGAAAACAGACAGACAACCAGGGAGTACTATCGTGGTGCTCAGGAAAACAACAGAGTATCTCAGCAAAGTGGAAGAGAGAGTCAACAGATAAACAGAAACAATCAAGAGGTTAATAGAAGCACTCAACAGGTAAGCAGAAGTACTCAACAGGTAAGCAGAACTTCGGGTTCTTATGGAAGAGTAAATCCAAACTCAACAGAGAGCAACTCTAACTTTAGGGCCACAACTAACTCAAGAAACAACTCTGTTAACAGCTCAAGATCGGCAGATTACTCAAGATCCTCATCTTCTTCATCTTCTAGCTTTAACAGATCGGCAACCCAAAGATATGAATCGGCTCCTGTAAGAAGCAGCTCGTTTGGAGCGTCATCCTCCGGTAGCTCATCATCCTCGTCATCGTCCTCATCGTCGTCCTCGTCGTCCTCATCGGGAAGCAGCAGCGGGTCGTCGTATCGTAGATAAATAATCAACTTTTTAAAAGATGAAAAGATTAACTTTAACTCTTTTTGCAACTGTGGTTACCTTGTGTTTAAATGCACAAGGAGCCATGGATGCTTTAAGATTTTCTCAGATAAGATATGAGGGAACAGCCAGAAGTATGGCTATGGGAAATGCTTTTACATCCCTGGGGGGAGACTCCTACTCAATAAGTATTAATCCTGCCTCTTCCGGTATCTACAGATACTCCGAGTTTACCATAACACCGGGGCTATCTCTTGAGAGAAATGTATCGGACTATCTCTCAAATAAAGAGAGCGAAAACTGGATCAGACCTGTACTCAGCAACCTTGGTTTTATTACAAATATCAAAACCGGTAGCGGACATAGTGGTGTAAAAAGCATAAGCTTTGGAGTGGCAATAAACAGACTGAATAATTTCAGCTCAAGATCTTTCTCATATGGAATAAACTCTCAATCGAGCTGGTTAGGCAGTTTGGCCGAAGGATTAGGCGGTGTATTCAAAGGTAATTTGGATATTAACGACAATTGGAACCCCTTCTTCGACTTTCCGGGTGCCAAGTGGAGAGAGATTTTAGCTTGGAACTCCAATCTTCTAGATCCTTTACCCGACTCCGATTATGACTACATAGGTGCAACCGAAAACATAAACTCTTTAGGGAGAATAGTAATAGGAGGGCCTTTAAACCAGGAGTTTTACCGTGAGACAACAGGAAATATTTCGGAGGTGGTTTTTAACACTGCGGTTAACATTTCAGATAAGCTGTTTATAGGGGCAAATATTGGGGTTCAATCGCTCTATTATAGCGATTATCAAAGATTTTCGGAATCGGCAATTAACCCGGCCAACTTCCAGTCCAGATTCTCTTCATTCAGACACGTATACCGTCAAACCTCAAACGGTGCAGGTGTTAACTTTAAGGTTGGATTAATTGCACTCCCTGTTGAGGGGTTAAGAGTAGGTGCCAGCATATCTACCCCCACCTGGCAATTTATTAACGACAAATGGGACGAAAGTATAGATGCCAGATATTCCGACGGTTATACCAGCAATATACTCTCTCCTGTTGGTGAATACAACTATAGAGTTAATACTCCATTCCGATGGAATATTGGAGCATCCTATGTTTTTGGTAAAAGCGGACTTATTAGCGCCGACTATGAATCAACCGACTACTCATCTATATTAATGTTAACAGAGTCGGGCGATAAGCACGAATTCAGAGTAGACAATAATTATATTAAAGATAACTTTAGAAGTGCCGGTATACTAAGGTTGGGGGCAGAGATAAAACCTGTTCCAAATACAGCACTAAGAGCCGGTTATACTAAATACGACAATCCTGAGAAAAATTTTGGATATGATGTCCATATGGTATCGGGTGGATTGGGCTTCTCCGGAAGAGGAGGGGGATTTTTAGATATTGCCCTCCAAAAGAGGCTAGGGAATAGAGAAAATTACTCTCTATACGACGACTACACAAATCATAAGGCACCTGTTGGAAAGATGGAGATGGACGGATGGAGATTTCTGGTTACCCTTGGATTTCGTTTTTGAGATAATAAAGGGACTGAGGACCCTCGTTAAATAAAAGGTCTATAATAGACAGATTGGCAACAAAACCGAACTTTTGGGCGAATACTTGGTGGTATCGCCCATTTTTATTTGAATCAATTATTGATGCCTTTTTGGGGTGTATTCTTTCCCTGAAATCGTTAATCTCATTGGTGTCATAATATCTATCACTAAGATTAACTGCGCAATTTAGCCCTAAAAGTGATAATATTAGCTTAATTAACTCCCTATTATAATCGAACAAGGTTTCTGTTTGTGACAGATAGAAGGGTCTAAAATCGTCTTGATAATACTCAAAAAATGGAGATCTTCTGTATGCAGACTCAATAGCTCGCCAATGTTTTATTTGCCAGTCGGTTTTATAATCAATCTTAACTTGGGTGATTGGTATGGATAGGCCTAAAGCTCTTTCAATTGGAATGTACAGAGGCAAAGTGCCGTTGGCACTTAGAATGTGACAACGGCTCCTATAAGACTGTTTTTGATATCTTTCATATCTCTCAATCTCCCATTCAGCAGAGTTTACTATCAGTGAAAACCACTCCAGGGGTGGAAGATATGCGGTTGATAGAACTATTTTTTGCGGATTACTCATCTATTGAGTCTACACTCCCTTTAATAATTCCTCTTTTGGTAGATCTGATAAAGTCAACAATAGCTCTCTTTTCGGGAGTTTCGGCAAAGGTTGCATCTACCTTGTCTATAGCATCTGAGATGTTCAATCCATTATTGTAGATAACTTTGTAAATATCTCTTATCTCATCTATTTTTTCGTTGGAGAACCCCCTTCTTCTAAGCCCTATTACATTAACACCTCCAAAAGAGAGAGGTCTTCTTCCCGCAACTATATAGGGAGGGACATCTTTTCCAATCATAGATCCTCCCGACAACATTGAGTGAGCTCCGATTCTCGTAAACTGATGAGCAGCGGAGTGACCTCCTATTATTGCATACTCTTCAACATCGGTAACTCCGGCAATTCCAACGTAGCTTACCATAACCACGTTGTCTGCAATATTACAGTCATGGGCAATATGGGAGTACGACATAATCATACATCCGCTACCCACTTTTGTAACCCCTCTTCCGCTTTTTAAAGTACCCCTGTTGATTGTAACGTACTCTCTGATAATTGTATTATCTCCAATCTCAACAAAAGTAACCTCTCCACCAAACTTATAATCCTGAGGCTCCCCGCCAATTATTGCACCGGGATAAATTCTGCAGTTCTTTCCAATTTTAACATTGTCAAGGATAGTTGCGTGAGGGCCTATCCAACATCCTTCGCCTATCTCTACATTGCCGGCAATATAGGAGAACGGTTCTACTATTACATTTGCCCCAATCCTGGCATCGGGATGTATATAAGATTGATTCATAAAGTTTACTTATTCTTAATTACTTGAGCAACCATATCTGCTTCACAAGCGAGTGTGTTTCCTACATAAACCTCACCATGCATACTAACAATAGACCTTCTAAGTGGTGCAGTTACAGTTAGCTTAATAACCAGCACATCTCCCGGAACAACCTTTCTTTTAAATTTTGCATTATCAATCTTGGCAAAATAGGTTGAATGCCTCTCAGGCTCTTCAAGATCTGAAAGGACTAAAATCCCTCCTACTTGAGCCATTGCCTCAATTATAAGCACACCGGGCATAACCGGCTCTTCGGGGAAGTGACCTATAAAGTACCCCTCATTAACCCCTATGGTTTTAATCCCTACCACCATCTCTTTCTCCATATGAGTAATTCTATCTACCATTAGGAATGGTGGACGATGCGGAAGAAGTTTTTTAATTCCGTTTATATCTATAATTGGTTCTGCATTAGGATCGTACTGAGGAATTGATGGTTTGTTGATAATCTCGTTGGCCATGTCATTTATTTTTTTTGCTGTTTCTGTATTAATCTTGTGTCCTGGCTTAAATGCTGTAATTCTGCCTTTAATATAGACACCCGAGAGAGCTAGATCTCCCAGTAAATCTAATAGTTTGTGCCTTGCACACTCGTTCTCGAATTTGAGAGACTCTACATTGAGGTAGCCCCCGGAGATAGATTTGCTGCTCTCTCTACCAAAAAGTGTCTTAATCTCGCTAAGATCTTGATCGCTCATCTCCCTCTCGGCTATTACTATTGCATTATCTAAATCGCCCCCCTTAATCAGGTTATTTTTGAGTAGTTGAACAATATCATGCAGGAATACAAAAGTGCGGCACGGAGCAATCTCTACGGTAAAGTTTGTACTCTCATCAAATGAGGCACTCTGAACTCCCAACACAGCAGAATTAAAATCAATAGTTACATTCATCATCAAACTGTTGTGTGGCTCTACCCTTATATATGAGCCCGAAGCACTGTCTTTTACCTCAAATGTAGATTTTATAGAAAACACCCTCTTTCTGCTGCTTTGTACTATCAATCTATCCTCGCTTAAAGATTGTGCAAAATTGTAGGCGCTTCCGTCCAGTATTGGCACCTCCGGACCATCAATCTCTGCAAGAACATTATCTACGCCAAAAGCATAAAGTGTAGCCATAAGGTGCTCTATAGTGGAGACACTTGCCTCCCCTCTGCTTAAAACTGTTCCTCTCGCGGTTGCTGTCACATATTCCGACCTGCCGGGTATTGTGGGCCTGCCCTCCATATCTGTTCTGCAAAAAACAATACCATGATCTTCAACTGCCGGTTTAAGCCGCAATGTGCAAACTTTTCCGGTATGAAGACCCACCCCACTAAAAACATGCTCCCTGCTTAAAGTCCTTTGGTTAACCTGCATAAAAAACTATGAGTTTGTTCAAACTGCAAAGATACTAAAAATTGATCATCTCTGTTTATGCAAGTTTTTGAATATTGCATAAGCCTTCATATAATCTCTGGCGTCTATTGCAGGGCTGCCGATTATACTTCTTCCCTCATCTTTAATTGTGGAGATTACACCTGCTTGAGCTCCAATCATTGTTTTGTCTGCAATGGTTATATGACCGGCAATCCCAACTTGCCCACCCATCATGCAGCTCTTTCCAACCTTTACCGATCCCGATATGCCGGTTTGAGCGGCAATCACCGTATTCTCTCCAATTTCGCAATTATGAGCAACCATTACAAGATTGTCTAGTTTGACCCCTCTCTTTATTACAGTAGAGCCGATAGAGGCCCTGTCTATTGTGGTATTTGCCCCAATCTCACAATTATCTTCGATGATTACATTCCCGGTTTGGGGAATTTTTTTATATGATCCGTCCGGTGAAGGTGCAAAACCAAATCCGTCTGCTCCAACAACAGCATTTGAGTGAATAATACAGTTTGATCCAATTTTGCACATTGTATAAATTTTCACACCCGGATATAGAACAGTATTATCACCAATCTCAACTCCTTCTCCAACATAAACCTGTGGGTATATCTGACAACCGTCTCCTATTTTTGCCCCTTTTTCTATAACTGCCCCTGCCCCTATGTAACACCTCTTTCCAATTTTAGACTTGAAAGAGATTGACGCTCTCCACGATCTCCCCCTTTTCACACTGCTTTTCAGTGAATTGAAGAGCTCTAAAAGTGATGCTACAGCCCTATAGGCATCGTCAACTCTGATTATTGTACCGTATACTTTTGATGAAGGGGTAAAGCCCTTGTTTATTATAACAATGCTAGCTCTATTTGTGTATAGATAACTCTCATATTTTAGATTCCCTAAAAATGCAATTGTACCCGGCTTGGCACTCTCTATCCTTGCAACAGAAGATACTTTTACGTTTGAATCTCCTTCTATCTCACCACCCAGATAATCTGCAATATAAGCTGCTGTTAATTCCATGATTTTTTAATTTAAATTGGCTGTACAAAGAAAATATTTTTTTGTGATTTGAGAAAAGGCCCTGGCCGAGAGCATATCGGATATCTTGTAAACGTCTCTCACCATACCATCTTTAGACAATATCCCAATCTCTCCTTCATCGGAATCGTAACCCTTATTATAAATCTCTCCCGTGAAAATAAGGTCGTACTTTAATCCATCTACCTCCTCTTTGCTGAACTCCTTGTCAGAAATTTTTATTTTTGGCAGATCCCTCACAGTTATCATTTTACAAAGTGAAGAGAGCATTTGATCATCGGAGTATTGCCATTGTTTAATGGCAGACATAACATCTGTGTCGTCTAATCTTGTAAAAAGCTCCAAAGTCACTTCGTCGAGATAATTGCCGCAGCATATCTCTCTCTTAGTGAGAAAGTAATTAATCGCGGGAGAGCCGGGAAGGGAGTTACCGCTCTCCGAAATGTATCTTGCCCTCTCGAATAGAGCAATCAACAGCTGTTCTGCAGAGACTACCGTTTTGTGCAAGTAGACCTGCCAATACATCAACCTTCTGGATATTAGAAATTTTTCAATAGAGTATATCCCTTTCTCCTCAATTACAAGATTCCCGTATGAGACATTCATCATTTTAATTATCCTCTCCAGCCCAATCATACCCTCTGCCACTCCAGAGAAAAAGCTATCTCTCTTAAGGTAATCCAAACGATCTACATCTAATTGACCCGAAACCAATTGATGTAAGAACTTTTTGTGATACTCTCCGGTAAAAACAGATATTGCCATATCTATTTTCCCTCCCATCTCTTTACTAATGTGTCTCATTAGGGCCAATGAGAGCTCTTCATGCGATACCCCGTATACGATTTTTCTCTCAAGAGCGTGACTAAACGGACCATGGCCGATATCATGAAGCAGCATAGCCACCGCCGAGGCCTCCTCCTCTTCGGGCGTTACAACAACACCTTTTTCTCTTAAAACAGCTATGGCCTCTCTCATAAGATGCATTGCGCCTAAAGCATGCGAAAGCCTTGAGTGAGTTGCTCCCGGATAAACCAGATTGGTTAAACCCAGCTGTTTAATGTCTCTTAGTCTTTGGAATACAGGATGTTCTACAATAGCTAAAACCAACCCGTGAGGAATACGAACAAATCCATGAACCGGATCATTGATTATTTTGAAGTTTATATCCATCCTGTAAAGTTACAATAATAATAATTTTTTTGCCTTATTTTAATTTTTATGGTATATTTGCAGCGGTTTAGAAAACGGAGAGAGATAAGGGGACACGGATGTCCCCTTATCTGTTAAATTTAATCTAATTATGGATAAATCAAAAATTATATCTGCCCTTGATGAGTACCTTAAGAGGAGCAATCTCTTTTTGGTAGATGTAGAGATAAGTCAAGAAAACGACATAGAGATAACGATTGACTCTTTTGAAAGAGTAGATATAGAGAACTGTGCAGAGATAAGCCGTATAGTAGACAGCTCATTCAACAGAGATGAGCAGGACTACTCTCTAACGGTAACCTCTGCAGGATTGGACCAACCGTTCAAGGTGTCTCAACAGTACCAAAAGTATATAGGGAATGAGGTTGAGGTGATTCTTAAAACTGGTATCAAACGAGTAGCAACTTTAACAATGTTTGAAGAGGGTTCTATACAACTACAGTGGACTTCGCTGGAGAAGATTGAAGGAAAAAAGAAGAGGGAGAGGGTAGATCACAGCCAAACAATTCCCTTGGATCAGATTAAAAGCACAAAACCATTTATCAATTTCAAATAATAACTTAAGAAATTTACCTATATGGAAGGGTTAAATTTAATCAGCACATTTGCTGAGTTCAAAGAACTAAAGAATATTGACCGCCCTACAATGATGAGCGTTTTAGAGGATGTATTCAGAAATCAGCTCATTAAAATGTACGGTACAGCCGATAATTTTGATATCATCATAAACATAGACAAGGGTGACTTTGAAATATGGAGGAACCGTGAAGTTGTGGAGATTGTAGAGGATCCCAATGCCCAAATCTCTTTAGAGGAGGTCTCAAAGATAGATGACTCCTACGAGATTGGGGAGGAGTTCGTAGAGGAGGTGAAGCTCTCCAGCTTTGGACGCCGGGGCATTCTTAACCTCAGACAAAACCTCTCCGGAAGGATAATGGACATAGAGAAGGCCAATCTCTTCAATAAGTACAGAGACAAAATAGGCGAAATAGTGGTTGGAGAGGTATACCAAGTATGGAAAAAGGAGATTCTTGTGCTCGACGAAGATGAGAATGAGCTTATCCTTCCAAAAAACGAACAGATTCCAAACGATTTCTTTAAAAAGGGAGATACAGTAAGAGCTATTGTATCAAACGTAGAGATGAAAAACAATAATCCGGTAATAATTCTTTCAAGAACATCATCTGTCTTTCTTGAGAGGTTGTTTGAACAGGAGGTGCCCGAGATATTTGATGGTCTAATTACTATTAAGAAGATTGTAAGAATTCCCGGAGAGAGGGCCAAGGTGGCTGTGGAGTCTTATGACGAAAGAATAGACCCTGTTGGCGCTTGTGTTGGTGTAAAAGGATCTAGGATTCATGGTATAGTAAGGGAGTTGAGAAATGAGAATATTGATATAATCAACTGGACTTCGAACATGCAACTTCTAATACAGAGAGCACTGAGTCCTGCTAAAATTGTTTCGGTTAAGATAAACGAAGAGGATAAGAAGGTGGGTGTATTCTTGAAGCCGGGAGATGTTTCTCTTGCAATTGGCAAAGGGGGTAGCAATATTAAGCTTGCCGGGATGCTTATAGATATGGAGATAGATGTATTCAGAGATATAGAAGAGGAGGAGGAGGATGTTCTTCTTAGTGAGTTTAGCGACGAGATAGATGAGTGGGTTATTGAGTCACTTAAATCTATAGGATGCGACACAGCAAAGAGTGTTCTCGCTTTGCCTGTCTCTGAAATTGTTAGAAGGGCAGACCTCGAAGAGGAGACCGTAATTGAAATTCAGAAAATTCTCAGAGAGGAGTTTGAATAGTTATTTAAAATGGGAGGTATAATATGACAGTAAACGATAGTATAAGAGTAGGCAGGGTTCTTAAAGAGTTCAATATAGGGCTTGGTACTTTGGTCGATTTTCTTAAAAGTAAGAAGATTGAGATAGAGGCATCGCCCGGAACCAAGATTACCCCTGAGGCCTACGAGATAATTCGCAAAGAGTTCGGCAAGGAGCAGATTATAAAAGAGCAGTCGAAAAAAGTAGCGATAAAAGTAAAGGATATCACAGATAAAGCAGAGTCACATAAGGGTGATGATGGCGATGATGATATCGTTGTCAAAGAGGTTTTTATCAAAACCTCAATAGTGGAACCTCCTACACCAAAAATCATTGGAAAGATAGACCTGGATAAAATTAATAAGCCGGCAGCAGACACTACTCCTCCCATTGCAGCCACTCCGGTTATTGAACACTCCAGAGAGAGAGAGGAGACTCTAACTCTTAAAAAGGAGTCGGTCTCTCACACAGAGAAAGGAGCCGATACTCTTTTACAAAATATTGATACTCCTAAAAATGAAGAGAAGATTTATACCCCTATAAAAGAGGAGAGAGAAGAAGTAGTTCAGAAGGTTGAGACCATTGAGGAGGTTGAGAAGATAGAAAAGAGTGAGAAGAGTGAAAAGATAGAGAAGAGTGAAAAGATAGAGAAGAGTGAAAAGATAGAGAAGGTTGAAAAAATAGAGGAGAGCGAGAAGAGTGAGACTGCCGGTAAAGTAGAAAAAGCAGATGCAGAGATTGCTGAAAAGCCCAAAGATGAGGAGCCGGTTAAAGAGCCCGTATTAACAGTAACAACAGAGCAGAATATAGCTAAAGAAGAAAACGGAACGCCAGTGATAGAGCACATAGAGACAAAAGTAGAGAGACTTGCAGGTCCAAAAATCAGCGGAACAATAGATCTCTCGCAATTCGAAAAGAAAAAAAGCGAAAACAAACCTGCAGGAAAAGACTCTCACAAAGGTAAACGGGAGAGAATCAGAAAACCTCATAAAGAGAAGGTCGATCTCACTAAAGAGGTGAAGGACAACACTCAACCAAAAGGCGATAAGGGTCAGCTGAAACATAAAAAGAAGGATCCAAAACAGATATCCAAAGAGAAGTTTAAACCTGTTAGAAATGAGGTCGACGAAGACGCAGTTCAAAGGCAGATAAAGGAGACCTACCTCAGAATGGTTGAGGGCAAGGGTAAAACCAAGGGATCTAAATACAGAAGAGACAAGAGAGAGCACATCTCGCAAAAGTTGCAAGAGGAGCACGAAAAAGAGCAAATCTCAAGTAAAACACTCAAAGTGACTGAGTTTGTAACAGTTAACGATTTAGCTGTTATGATGGATGTTGCTGTTACAAAGGTGATTGAGGCCTGTATGAATTTGGGACTTATGGTCTCAATCAATCAAAGATTAGATGCAGAGGCAATGGTTCTTGTAGCAGAGGAGTTTGGATTTAAAGTGGAGTTTGTTACTGCAGATATACAGGACTCAATTGCAGAAGAGGATGACTCAGACTCAGATCTGGTTAAAAGACCTCCGATTGTAACAGTAATGGGTCACGTAGATCACGGTAAGACATCTCTTCTCGACTATATAAGGAAGGCAAATGTTATTGCGGGTGAAGCAGGCGGTATAACCCAACACATAGGTGCATATAATGTTAAGATAGCTACCGGTGAGAGAATAACCTTCTTGGATACTCCGGGACACGAAGCATTTACTGCCATGCGTGCCAGAGGGGCAAAGATTACAGATATTGCAATCATAATCATTGCGGCCGACGATGCAGTGATGCCTCAAACCAAAGAGGCCATCAACCATGCTCAGGCAGCCGGTGTGCCTATGATCTTTGCCATAAACAAAGTAGACAAGCCAGGTGCAAATAGTGAGCGCATAAGAGAGCAGCTTGCAAATATGAATTTATTGGTAGAGGATTGGGGAGGAAAGTATCAGTGTCAAGAGGTATCCGCAAAACATGGTATGAATGTAGATAAACTACTTGAGAAAATTTTACTCGAATCTGAGATGCTCGACTTAAAAGCAAATCCTCACAAAAGAGCAAAAGGTTCTGTAATAGAATCGTCTTTAGATAAAGGGAGGGGTTACGTAGCAACCGTTCTTGTTCAATCGGGAACCCTTAAAGTGGGTGATATAATTCTCAGCGGAAGTCATACGGGAAGAGTAAAGGCAATGTTCAACGAGAGGGGCCAAAAGGTTTCCGAAGCAGGACCATCTTCTCCTGTGTCTATACTGGGTCTTAACGGTGCTCCTGCTGCAGGAGAGTTGTTTAACGTAATGGAAGATGAAAAAGAGGCCAGAGATATTGCAAACAAGAGAGAGCAGCTTATTAGAATTCAAGGGCTGAAGACACAGAAACATATAACTCTTGAAGAGATTGGCAGACGTATTGCTATTGGAAACTTCCAAGAACTCAACGTTATAGTAAAAGGAGATGTAGACGGATCTATAGAGGCGCTATCGGACTCACTTATCAAGCTCTCTACAGAGGAGGTACATGTAAATGTAATTCATAAAGCAGTTGGAGCCATCTCAGAATCGGATGTTCTATTAGCAGCAGCATCTAATGCAATTATTATAGGATTCCAGGTAAGGCCTTCTGTTAATGCCAGAAAACTGGCAGAAAAAGAGGAGATTGAGATTAGACTTTACTCAGTAATTTACGATGCAATCAATGAGGTTAGAGATGGTATAGAGGGGATGCTTGCACCTGAACAGAAAGAGGAGATTACTGCAACTGCCGAAGTGAGAGAGGTCTTCAAAATTTCAAAAGTTGGCAGCATTGCCGGTTGTATGGTAAAAGAGGGGAAGCTGATAAGAAACGCAAAGGTGAGAATCATCAGAGATGGTATAGTAATCTATACAGGGGGGCTCGGCTCATTGAAGAGATTCAAAGATGATGTTAAGGAGGTCTCTTCAGGTTATGATTGCGGATTGAATATAGATGGCTATAACGATATCAAAGTTGGAGATATTATAGAGGCCTACACAATTGTAGAGATTAAACGAAAACTGTAAGGAGATATTTGATCTAAATAATATTGACTTCCGGTTCAATATCCACATCAAAGCGGTCTTTAACAGACCGCTTTATTTTTTGAGCTAAGCAAAGAAGCTCGCCGGCATTGGCACCATCATAAGCAATCAGGACAAGCGCCTGGTTTTTATGAACCCCTACATTGCCCTCTCTGATACCTTTAAATCCACACTGTTCAATCAGCCATGCGGCAGGTAGCTTTACCCCTCCATTTGAAGATGGATAGAGCTTTAAGGATGGAAACTCTCGCTTTAACTCCTCTGCCCTGTTAGTATCTATAACAGGGTTTTTAAAAAAACTACCGGCATTACCTATCTCGCCGGGATCTGGTAATTTACGCCTTCTGATTGTTATAATTGCTTCTCTAACATCTCTTAGAGACACACATGGCACCTCTCTCAATTCATCTTTTACATCGGCGTAATTGATATTCAAGGATGGTTTTAAAGACAACGAAAAGGTAACATAGGCAATGAGTACTTTATTTTTTAAATCCTTCTTAAATATACTCTCTCTGTAACCAAAGAGGCACTCATGGCCTTTCAATGAACTAAGTTCTCCGCTATCTAAATATATAAATTCTACATTTTCAATAATATCTGCTGCCTCAGAGCCATAGGCACCAATATTCTGTACAGGAGAGGCACCAACGCACCCCGGAATCCAAGAGAGATTCTCTGCTCCTCCCCAGCCCCTATCTACGCACCACTCTACAAAATTGTCCCAATCTACACCCGCACCTACCCTTACTAAAATTTTATCATCAACAATTTTAACTATAGATATTTCTCTCATATTGGGGTGGATAACAACACCCTTAAAGTCTTTGCTGAAAAGAGTATTGGAACCGGCACCTAAAATGAGATGCGGAAGATTTTTAAACTCTTCGCTTCTAAAAAAATCTACCGCCTCGTCTATACTGTCGAGTGTTACATAGTGATCTGCAATTGCTTCAAGGCCCAGTGTGTTAAGTCTCTTGAGACTCCTCTTTCTCTCTATTTGCATGAGTTTTTAAGTTGTATACAATTCTAAAAATATACCTGGTAATTGCAATTATCATCAGCAAAATAAATGCAGTCAACTCAGCCGATAACTGTTCAAAGATTCCCGCTCTTGCCGACAACAGCTCGGGGTCCTCTTCTAATACGGAATCAACCCTATCTATAGGCAAACCTCTCCAAGACCACTTAAGTATCACTGTTCCGCTATGCAGAAACACAACACCTCCGTTAGATCTGTTGAGAGTCAAAAGGGTTTTGTAGTCTGTATGGAAGATTTTCATTTTTAAATCACCTCTTAATTTTGCCGAGTCTACGCTTCTCCAATCCGATCCTGTAAGCATAATCATCTCTACCCCTCTGTTGGCCAATGTGTCATAAAATTGGTTGATCCTCTTTTTCTGCTTCAGCTTCAAATTTGATATTATTGGTGAAACAACAACAAATAGAGGTTTTTCAAGAGATAACAGAGAGTCTGTCACATAGTTACCAGCTCTATCAGAAACTGCAAAGTCCATTGGTTTATAGCTTCTAGAAGCTTTAATCTCAACCGTTTTTGAATCTACAAATGTATAGGAAGAGTCGGGCAGATTATCAATTAAAAACTCCTCCCGTTTCCCACTCTTCTCATAAATCAGAACTGTTTGAAATCTTTCTACCCCCTCTTCATATGAAAATTCAAGTCTGTTCTTAATATTTGTGCCAACCTTAAACTCCATAAAGTCAATTAAAGGAAGATTCCTGTAAGAATATGTTCCTAAAGCTATTGTGAATAGTGCAAAGACAGAGAGCATAATCCACTCTTTTTTTGGTGGAGCAACAGGAATAAACTCCCTTCTTTGAACCAGAAGTACTGTAACAAAGAGCAATAAAATGATATTTTTTATAAAAGTCTCCCAATTTGTGAGCTTAATAGCTTCGCCAAAGCATCCGCAATCTGTAAGCGGATTAAAGAGAGCAAGAATAAAAGTTAGAACTGTAAAGAAAAGTGTAAGAAAAAAAATCGCTTTACAAGCGTAAATCATTCGCAAACCAAGAAGAATTGCAATCCCAGTAATAAGTTCTATACCAGACAAGAACGCCCCTGCAATCTCTGTCAGAGGCCTCCACACACCAATACCTGCCGATTTTAAGTACTCCTCCATTATAAGCCCTACTCCCACAGGGTCTATCAGTTTTACAAACCCCGAGAAGATAAACGTAAGGCCTGCAATAAACCTCGATATAGCTCTTAACAGTCTCATTGTCTTATGAAGTTGATAATTTTCTCTGCTATTAGCTCAGATGGTAACATCTCCCCATCCAAAGAGCTGCAATCTACCCTTAATAACCCATCTCCATGCTCACATTCACTTAAATAGACCTCTCTTACCCTTTTTTGAAATGCAATATCCTTTTCGTGAATATCCTCTTTACCGTTCAGATATTCTCTCTCCTCTCCCTCTCTGGCTTGTGTAAGTTTGTTGTGAACAAAACCAATTGGAACATCAAGGAATAGGTTTAGATTTGGATAGGGTAATTTGAATAGGTTAAATTCTGTATTTATTATCCAATCTCTTAGCTCTTTTGCTCTGCCTCTATCCTCTATTTTTGCACATTGAAATGCAATATTTGAGTAGACATACCTATCCAAAATCACATGCTTACCCTCATCTATCCATCCTGTTATTATACCCAATGCCGCACGTCTGTCTTCTGCAAAAAGAAGCGCCACCAACATGGGGTGAACAGAGTCAATCGATCCAAAATCTCCTCTCAGAAATCTGGAGATCAGATCTCCGTAAAGTGGTGAGTTGAACCTTGGAAAGTGCATGTACTCAACTCTATCTCCCCTACCCTCTAAATAACTTTTTAATATTGAAATCTGAGTTGATTTTCCTGCGCCATCTAAACCTTCAAGAACAATTAACATAATAAAGTCTTATATTTGTCTCCTCAAGCAAAGTTAGGCATTTTATGGCAAATATTATACAAGCTCAAGGAGCTATGGTTATGGGCATAATCAACATGACTCCCGACTCCTTCTATTCCGGCAGTAGATGCATGGGAGAAGATGAGTTTGAAAAAAAATGTGCCGAAATGTTGGAAGATGGTGCCGATATCATTGATATAGGGGCTTGTTCTACCAGGCCGGGATCGGATCTAATAAGCGAAGAGGAGGAGTGGGATAGATTAAAACCCGCTCTTAAAAAGATTCTAAGAGTGTTCCCTCAAGCCGTTATCTCTATAGATACTTTTCGATCTGCAATTGTAGAGAGAGCATTCGATTTTGTAGGTGATTTTATAATCAACGACATCTCTGCCGGAGAAGACGATACTCAAATGCTGGCTATGGCTGCAAGGTTGGAACTACCATATATTGGTATGCATAAAAGAGGCACACCTGCAGATATGCAGGATAGATGCATGTATAACAATGTTGTAGAGGAGGTAAAGGAATACCTGGATTGCTTTGTGGAGAGAGCTCTTTCGATGGGGATTAAAGAGATAATTACCGACCCCGGGTTTGGATTTTCAAAAACAATAGAACAAAACTACAAACTACTCAACAGTCTTGAGTATATTAAGAGTACAACTCCTAAAGGTGATAAATACCCCATCTTGGCCGGATTATCGAGAAAAAGCATGGTTTACAAACCCCTTTCGATAGCTCCTGAGGAGTCAATCTCTGCCACTACAGCGCTAAATCTTACAGCCCTCAATAACGGCGCCAATATTCTGAGAGTGCACGATGTAAAAGAGGCAAAACAGGCAGTAACATTATATAATTTGATAAAAGATAACAGGTAACAACTAAGTTTATGCAAAATTTTGGATTGAAAGCTATTTCACCGGTAGACGGCAGATACAGAACGCAAGTTGAAGAGCTCTCTGCATTCTACTCCGAATATGCACTGATTAAATACAGGGTGCTGGTAGAGATTGAATATTTTATCTCACTGTGCGAGATACCTTTAGATCAACTTAAAAGCTTCGATCACTCGCTTTTTACTCAACTAAGAGAGCTTTATCAAAATTTTTCTGAGGTTGATGCCTTTGAAATAAAGGAGATAGAGAGGATTACCAATCACGATGTAAAAGCTGTTGAATATTACATAAAAAAAGGATTTGAAAGATTAGGAGTTGAGCAGTTCACCGAATTTGTACACTTTGGTCTCACCTCACAAGATATAAACAATACTGCAGTTCCCCTCTCTCTCAAAGATGGTATTGCCCAAAACTATCTTCCGCTGCTCACAGATGTTTGCAGAAAACTTAAATTCCTATCCAATGAGTGGTCTAACGTATCTATGCTTGCCAGAACCCACGGACAGCCGGCCTCGCCCACCAGACTTGGTAAAGAGCTGGAGGTTTTCATAATAAGGATAGAAGAGCAACTAAAGCTTTTGCATCAGGTTCCTTTTGCATCCAAATTTGGAGGGGCTACCGGTAACATGAACGCACATACTGTTGCATATCCCGCAATTGACTGGAATAGATTTGCCCAAGACTTTACCGAGAAGAAGCTGGGTCTTAAGCGCTCCTATCCAACTACTCAGATTGAACACTACGACCACTTGGCGGCACTTTTCGACGCCTTAAAAAGAATCAATAATATACTGATTGATCTTTGCAGAGATTTATGGGCTTATATATCTATGGAGTACTTTAGGCAAAAGATAAAAGAGGGAGAGGTTGGCTCTTCGGCAATGCCTCATAAAGTAAATCCGATTGATTTCGAAAATGCCGAGGGGAATTTGGGTATAGCCAACGCTCTTTTTGAACATCTGGCATCTAAACTCCCTGTTTCTAGACTACAAAGAGATCTTACCGATTCAACCGTTCTCAGAAATGTGGGTGTTCCTCTGGCTCATACGGCCATTTCAATGAAGTCCCTACTTAAAGGATTAGATAAGCTTATCCTAAATCAACCGGCTTTAGAGAGAGATTTAGATAATAACTGGGCTGTGGTTGCCGAGGCGATACAGACCATACTTAGAAGAGAGGGGTACCCTAAACCATACGAAGCACTTAAGGGGCTCACAAGAACAAACCAACATATAGACAAAACCTCCATCTCGGAGTTTATTGAGAGCTTAAACATATCTGATGAGGTTAAAAAAGAGCTTCGAAGCATTACTCCACACAACTATACAGGATTATAGTAAATTAACCATTATATTAAATGAGTATGAAAAAGAGTATAGTAACTACCATAACAACTATTTTTACAACTCTAGTCTCCTTTATTGCTCCAATTTCGCTCTTTTCCCAGAGCTCTTTCTACGACTACTTTACTACAGAGAGATTAAGAGTGGACCTCGTTCTTGCGGGTGATGCATCTGGTCAATCCCTTTTTCTTGATGGTTTTACAAAAGAGCCCGGCTGGAGCGGACCAAGAGAGAATCTTAACGAGCCCTTTAACTATGGAGAGTATCAGATGAAAGTCTTTACTACCAATGGAGAGAACGTGTTTACTAAGGGGTTTAATACTCTTTTTCAAGAGTGGCGCACAACTGCCGAGGCAAAGGAGATAAAACGGGCATTCTCGCTATCGGTTACTATGCCCTTCCCAAAAGTAAAAATGGTTATAAAATTTTATGAGAGAGAGAGATCTTCGGGCATTTTCAAGGAGATTTCATCGATTCCTGTAGATCCGTCAGATAAGCTAATTGTATCGGGTAGTGAGAACACCTATAAAATTACCCCTATTATTGTTAATGGCCACCCTTGGGAAAAGGTAGATCTGCTTTTTATAGCTGAGGGCTACACAGAACAGGAGATGGATAAGTTTAGACAAGATTGCAAGAGGTTTGCTGAGTATCTGTTTAGCGTAGAACCTTACAGTTCAAGAAAAAACGACTTTAATATTTACGCTTTAGAGGCAGTCTCTACAGATTCGGGTACAGATATTCCCCATATGGATATTTGGAAAAATACTGCTCTTTCATCAAATTTTTACACATTTAGAATTGATAGATACCTTACGGCACCAGACCATAAAAAGGTGGCGTCGGCAGCCTCTGCTGCTCATTACGATGCTCTTTATGTTATTGTCAATACAGATAAGTATGGAGGAGGAGGTGTATACAACTACTATGGTTTGAGCATGTCAGATCACAAACAGGCAGCTGAGGTATTCGTTCATGAGTTGGGACACAGCTTTGCAGGCCTTGGAGATGAGTACTATAGCTCAGAGGTTGCCTACGAGGAGTTTTACAATCTCAAAACTGAGCCGTGGGAACCAAATCTTACCACACTTGTTAATTTCGATTCAAAGTGGAGATCACTCATAAAAGAGGGGGTTCCTATACCCACTCCAAGCATAGAGATGTATAAAAGCTCTACGGGCCTCTTTGAAGGGGGAGGATATATGTCTAAGGGAATATATCGCCCTGCTTTGGACTGCAGAATGAAATCTAACAGTGCTCAAGGATTCTGTGAGGTATGCAGAGATGCAATCTCTGCAGTAATTGATTATCACACTAAAAACAGCTCAATTAAGTAATGCTCAAAAAAAGATACAGATATCTCCTTTTCGATCTCGACAGAACTATATGGGATTTTGACACAAACGCTAAAGAGAACATTTTTGATCTTCTTAAAATATATAGACTCGAGACTATTGATAAATCGGAGTTTTACACACAATACGATAAAGTAAATCACAAGCTTTGGAATCTTTATGAGAAAGGGGAGCTAAGTAAAGAGGAGTTGAGGTGGAGAAGATTTTACGACACCTTTAGCCTCTTCCAAATAACAGATATAGACTTTTCAAAAAGATTCGGTGAAGAGTATCTAGAAAAAATGCCCTATATGACAGCTTTAATGCCTCATGCTAAAGAGGTATTAATAAGATTGAAGGAGGAGGGTGCAAAGATGGCAATTATATCTAACGGATTTAGAGAGGTTCAGTATAAGAAGTTAAAATCTTGCGGAATAGACCATCTCTTCGATACGGTGATGATTTCTGAAGAGCAAGGGGTGCACAAACCCTCTCCGATAATTTTTAAAAGAGCAATAAAAGCCCTAGGTGCAGAAAAAACAGAATCGTTGATGGTTGGAGACGATTTTACAAATGATATAGAAGGGGCAATGATATTTGGTATAGATCAATTCTATTACAACTATAAAAACCTTTTCTGCGACGGGGGTCCTACATATGAGTCCAACGATTTAAGAGATTTGCTCACCGCCCCTTAGGAACAACAATATAGACATCTTCATCTGACTCCTTAAAAAGGTACTGTTCTCTGGCGTATTTCTCCAGAGAGTCTCTGTTTGAACTTAGTTCATTAAGCTTCTCTTCGGTAGCTTTAATGGCCTCTTTGTAATATCTCTTTTGGCTCTCCTGTTCACTTATGTTGATGACAACCCTAGACCACTGTATTAGATTATTGGAGTCGAAGAAAGTAATCCAAATTACAAACGCCAATGATGTAATCAGATACTTATTCTTTATAACCTTAAATAGGCCCGTATCTTTGAAAGATAGCCAAATCTGTTTAATACTCAATTTATTCTGTTTTTTTGCAAAATTAATAATATTTTTGTTGTCATATATTTTTTAAAAAGTCAATCATGTCAAAACCAACATTGGTCGTTTTAGCTGCAGGGATGGGCAGCAGGTACGGAGGTCTTAAACAGCTCGATGGAGTTGGTCCTGCAGGGGAAACAATTATGGACTACTCTGTGTTCGATGCAATAAAAGGTGGATTCGGAAAAGTTGTTTTTGTTGTACGGAGTTACTTCAGAGAAGAGTTTGAAAAAAGGGCAAGAGAGAGATACGGGAACTCGGTTGAGCTGGGTTTTGCAGAACAGGAGCTTGATAAGATCCCCGGCTGGTTCTCAATTGACACTCAACGTGAGAAGCCATGGGGTACCGGACACGCTGTTCTAGTCGCTGAGGATCTTGTAAACACTCCATTTGCTGTAATAAACGCCGACGACTATTATGGCCGCAACACCTTCTCTGTTATAGGGGAGTATCTGAGCGGAACAGATCCAAAAGAGAACAGTTACGCTATGGTAGGGTTTTGTGCCGGGAACACACTCTCTGAGTCGGGTTTCGTCTCAAGGGGTGTATGCACGATGGACAGTAAAAGATTCCTGACATCTGTAGAAGAGCATCATAAAATCTCCAAAGATGCAGATGGTAGAATATATGGCGATAATAGCAAGGGAGAGAGAGTTTTAATAGATCCCGACAGACCCGTCTCTATGAATGTTTGGGGTTTTACCCCGGGGCTTTTTGAAGAGGGCAGAAGACTTTTCGATCTATTTCTTAAAGAGAGGGGCCATGAATTGAAATCGGAATTTTATATCCCCTATATAGTTAATAAGCTTATTGAAGAGGAAGTTGCTACTTGTAAGGTTTTGCAAACCCCCGATAACTGGTTCGGAGTGACATACAAGGAGGACCGCCCATTAGTTACATCAAAAATAGAGGAGCTTTGCAATGAGGGAATCTATCCGGTTCCTCTCTTTAAAAAGTGATAGATATGCAGGATCTGAAAAAAATAAGGGGATATCTTCCCGATCTTGGAGAGAGTTGGATATTGATTATTCTGCTCACTATAGGGGGTTCTATTTTTGCAGGGGTAGTTAATTTTCTGATATTACTCTCTTTTCCCTCAACAAGAGGGTGGATAGAGCTGATAACCTATCCTCTGATATTTATACCTCCCGCTATTTTAATCTATAAATCCGTAAAAAGATCAACTATTGCAACAGATCTTTATCAACCGCTAGATAAAAAGAGTAAAGGGAGAAAAGCATATCTAATTTTTCCTCTTCTATTTATATCTGTTATATCAATTAACCTTGTTACAGAACCCCTTACGCACTGGATGGGAACTCCCGACTTTATTAAAGAGTTCCTAAATCAGATAAGCTCAAATAAAATAAGCAGCTTTATTGCTGTTGCGATTTTTGCCCCTGTTCTAGAGGAGATCCTGTGCCGAGGTATTATATTAAGAGGGCTACTCCATCACACAGTCCCATATAAAGCGATATTCTGGTCGGCGCTAATGTTTGGAGTGATGCATCTGAACCCTTGGCAGGCAATCCCGGCGTTTATTCTTGGATTATTCATGGGGTGGATATACTACAAGAGCGGCTCTCTGTATGCTGTTATTTTCTTTCATTTTGTAAACAATGGCATCTCCTATCTTGTTACTGTATTATATCCCAATTTACCACCCGACACCGGCTTTATTGACTTAATTCCGGGTATCTCCTACTATGCAGCTTATGCTGCATCATTGGCTATAATCTATTTTCTTATAAAATTTATTAACGAAAACTATGACTCAATTATACCCATTAAAATTCAGCCCGATTCTTAAAGAGAGAGTTTGGGGCGGAAAGAAAATATCAGAAACCTTTGGTAAAGGGGAACAAGAGAGTAACCCTATTGGTGAGAGTTGGGAAATTAGCGGCGTAGAAGACGATATATCTCTGGTTTCTAACGGTTTTCTGGCGGGCAATGATATAAACGAACTGGTTGAAACCTACCTGGGAGATCTTGTTGGCGATGATATATACGAGAGGTATGGAAATGAGTTTCCTCTTCTTATAAAGATCCTGGATATAAAGGACTATCTCTCATTGCAGATACACCCCGACGATGTGACAGCTATGGAGAGACATAACAGCTACGGTAAGACCGAGTGTTGGTATATTCTGGAGTGCGAACCTGAGGCAAAAATTTACCTGGGGCTCTCTAAAGAGATGAGTGCTTCTGAATTCTATGACAGATGCAAAGACAACTCAATCAAAGAGTTTTTAAATGTAATAACGCCTAAGAGAGGAGATATAATTTACATAAAACCGGGAACATTGCATGCTGCAACAGGTGGAATTTTAGTTGCTGAGATACAGCAGGTTTCAGATATTACATACAGAGTATACGACTGGGGAAGAGAGCATGATAAGAAGAGTGCCAGAGAGATGCACTTAGACCTTGCAATAGATTGTATAAACTACTCTAAACTAGATCCTTACTCTTTAGTGAAAAGTGACGGAAAGATAGATACACCCTATTTTAAAATCAATAAACTAGCTATTAAAGGAGAGTATTGTACAGAGAGTACTAGTTTTAACTCTTTTATAATCTATTTCTGTATAGAGGGCAGTGCAGTTATAACAAATGGAGGTCACTCCGAGAAACTGCTTTCCGGTGAGAATATTTTAATTCCGGCTTCTATGGGTGAATACAAAATTAAAGGAGAGTGTTTACTTCTGGAGATAACAGGAGTTAGCTAATCAAATCCTCCATTATATCTTAAATTGTCCAAATCTCTCCGCTCTTTTTTTGTGGGGCGACCGGTGCCTCTCTCTCTGTATACAAAAAGACTCTCCTTTGGAGTGTTTAACTTATCCAACTCCTCCTTTGGGGTTATGTTCTCAATATAACTCTCTGTAAGTTTTGCCGACATCCTGTTTGCAGGAATTTCCAAAACTCTGTATTTGTAGTTTATATTAAGTTTTCTTACATCAATCGTATCTCCTCGCTTTACATCTCTCGACGCCTTTGCCTCGGCACCATCTATTTTAATCTTTCCCGATTTACAAGCATCTGCAGCTTCGCTTCTGGTTTTATATATTCTTACACACCATAAGAATTTGTCTAAACGGCTCATATCACCTGGTATTAAAAAGGTTCATAGCCCTGTCGGCACCTACATTAACAAAAGATAGAGAGGCATCAATTGCTTTTTTAATCACCTCCTGCAACACCTTCCTCTCCTCCTCACTCCACCTTCCAAGTACGTAGTCTACCTGCCTTCCCTTAGAAAAGTTACCACCTATGCCTATTCTCAAGCGTGTATAGTTGTTAGATCCTATTACTGCTGCAATATCTTTTAATCCATTGTGTCCTCCGTCGCTCCCCTGTTTTCTCATTCTCATAGAGCTAAGTGGAAGAGCTAAATCATCAACTAATACTAAAAGATTCTCTATTGGAATCTTCTCTTTTTGAAGCCAGTACCCAACCGCTCTACCGCTTAGATTCATATATGTAGATGGTTTTAAAAGGATTATCTTCTTCCCCTTTTGCCTAAGCTCTGCAACAGCACCGTATCTGGAAGATATAAAAGAGAAACCGGATGCCTGAGCCCAGGCATCCAGTATCATAAAACCTATATTGTGCCTAGTATCAGCATACTCATCTCCAATGTTTCCCAATCCAACAATAAGCCAGCTCATACCCGGTTGTTTTGGTTACTACTTCTTGGCAGCGGCAGCGGCAGCAGCAGCACCAATTGCAGCACGAGTCATCTTAACTGTGCAGATTATTGTTGTTTTAGGCGTAACAACCTGTACCCCATCAATATTTATATCTCCTGCAAAAATTGATTTTCCAATTTTGAGTGTTGTTATATCTACAACAATGTTATCCGGGAGTTTATCAAGAGAAGCAGAGATTTTAACCTTTCTTGTAGATAACATTAGCTTTCCACCTTGACGAACACCCTCTGAATTTCCTGTAATAACAACAGGAACACTGATTACTACCGGCCTCTTTTCAGAAACTGCCAGGAAGTCTACGTGAAGTGGCTCATCTGTAACAGGATGAAAATGAGCTGTATGATAAACAGCTTTATGAGTTTTTCCATCAACATCAAGCTCAATGATGTATGAGTTAGGTGTGTTAAGAATCAGTTGAAGATCTCTCTCTGTAACCGAAAAATGAAGGTTTTCAACATCTGGCCCATATAGTACGCATGGAACCACGCCCTCTCTTCTCATTGCTTTGAGATCGCCTTTTTTTGTAATCTCTCTAGGATTGCCTTTTAAAGTAATTGTTTTCATGATAGTAAATTAAAAAAGTGTGTTACTCAATCCGGAATAACCGGATCCCATTGCACCAAAAAAGCATAACTTTTTCAGAGGGGGCAAAGATACAAAAAAAATAAAGCCAAACAACTCTCTATTTAATCATCTCACTATCTACATTCCAATCAAACCCTTTGTAGAAGGTATCTAAAAAGGTGTTCTCAGGGTTCTGAATATATGTGCTTATCCCTGAATATCTTTCAATGTCTAGGTCTATAAATTTAGGTGTATACCATTTCCCTATCACAACTTTGTCCATAGCTTGTTTAAACAAGGTCAACTCGGTGGGGGTAGATATTTCTCGAATAAGGTCTTCGATATCCCAGAACCATCTTTTGTTCATCCTAAAGTATGGTTGTATTCTACCCATGTCTAAAGATTGTATTTTATCTCTGTGGGAGCTAAAAATATCTCTGCTCACATTGGCCAGCTGTTTTAATTGATCTGTCTTAATTAAAGAGATTGTGGCAGATTGATGAACACCACTTTGTGCATTATAGTAGTTATAAAAAAGTCTGCAAGTCTCCTCTAAATCGGGTTTTGGTAAAAAAAGCGGTAACATAATCTCTCTGTATGGGAATCCGTATGCAAGTATCTCTGTTGGAGACGCAATAATATAGTCTGCCTTATCTTTAAGTTCATAAATAGTCTCGATACCACCCATTAAGCAACAATCGAATATTAGAAAGGAGAGTTTAAATTGAAGTGCCGATTTAAGCTCTTTAATCTCCATCTCCTCTCCCCTGTCCTCTCCAAAACTTTTTACAAGATGGAAGTATGGGTCGGCAAAGTAAGTTGCATTTAAAGTTGAATTGTAGTAACCCTGTGGTAACCAACCCGTTGCGTGAGACCAGAGGATAAGTCCATACTCTCTGGCAGGAAAAATAGCATTTATTTTATTTAAAACAGACTTAAGTACATCACTGTTGGCAGAGTTCTGGTTTTGATAAGTTGCAACAACATCTTCTTTTACGGCACCATCTCCCTCTTTGAACACCCTTATCACTTTTGGATCCTTTCCTGGGAGATGTATATATACTAAAAGAATATCCTTTGAATCTTTATCCGGAATAAAGCCCTCTTTGAGTGCAGAGATGTTATGCTCTGCAAAGCTGCTAAGATTGTTATTGGCGGCCATGTATAGTAGAACAACCCTTCTGTACTCTCCGTTTTTTATTATATTTTTATCACATGATACAGATAGAATAGCCCCAACCAGAAGAGCTAATGATATATAGATAAATTTCTTAAAATTCATGTCCTTTAAAGTATGTAAAAACATTCCCAAAAATAGGCATTTTTGATCAAAAACTACAAATGCTCTCTCTCCTTTGTAGAAGAAACATTAGGTAATAAATTATTATATTTGTGATAGATAAAAATCCCTTATGAGATTATTATTTATTCTTTTTTTAGCAATAATATCAGGATCGTGCTCAGAAAGACCTGATAACCAAGAGTTAATACAGCACTCTGAGAGAATTGCCAAGCTTGAGAGTCTGCTCTACACTCATCCCGAAATAGTTATTGACTCACTCACCAACACTAAATGTATATACAGTTCAAAAGACTCCCTAAGACCTGCTGCTCATAAGAGCAGATGCAGTGCCTATAAATCGCTGTTATATACTATAGCATTTGTTCAAAACTACGGATATGTTAAAGACGACTCTCTAATTAACAGCTCCTTGGAGTGGTTCAGACTCAATGGCAAAGAGAGTTATAATATATGCAGGGCTCTTGTATATAAAGGAATTTCGGAATTCTCCAGGAGTCGTCAGGACTCCTCATCTTATCTACTTTTTAAAGAGGCCGAGGAGCTGTATTCAAAGGGAAACTTTAACGATACTGAGCTTGGCGCAATGCTTTTCCTTTATCTGGGAAAAGCTTACAGAATAAGATCCAATTTACCGGCATCTGAAGAGATGTTACACAGAGCAATTCAATTTAGTTCGGGAGAAGCCGGAAAAAGAATATTCTTAAATTCAAGTCTGGAGCTCTTCTCTCTGTATTTAAGTCTGAGACGCTATAGCGAAGCACTTGAGGTAATAGCATGTTTTGGAGATGAGGAGTCACTCCCATCCTATATTGAGTACAATCTGTACAATGCACTTTTTAACTACTACTCCTCTAAAAAAGACACCAGAATAGCAATAGAGTATCTAAAAAAAATCCTTAGCATTAAAAACCCCGAAGCTGCACAGGTTAATTTCCCCAGGGTCTATTATCAGTTGGCAACACTTTATAAAAGGATTAATCAACCCGACAGTACGTTTCATTATGCAAAAAAATCGGTAAGTGCAATTATAGACAGCAACGGATTAAACAGTCACTTTTATTACAGATATTTAGCAGACATCTATGAATCTAATGGGGATTATAAAAATGCAGCAAATTATCTGAGAAAAGCTCACAACTCGTATATCAGTGCCTACACAAAACTTTCTGAAGGGAGGATAATTGAGTTGGAGAAAAAGTATGACCTTTCAGACAAAGAGAGACGTCTCAAAGAGTCGAGAAAAGAGAGAAACATACTAATGAATGTAATATATATGCTTGTTATACTCTTTATATTCTCAATTCTCACTTGTATAATGAAGATAAGAAGGAAGATGCTTCTTCTGGAAGGCCTTATGCAAGAGCTATCACAGTTAGAGATAGAGAATAATAAGCTTTGGCTTACTACAGAGATCGGCAAGTCTACATCCTTTATACTCCCTCAAATGATAGATAATGTTTATATTGAGGCAGCCCGATCCAGAAAAATATCAAATGAGATTTTCGACAGTTTAAACAGTATAATAGACCAAGCCGGTTCCACCTCAAGAACCGCCCTTACATCGGTAACATCTTCCGAAAAATTTAAAGAGCTATTTGGAGGTGTTGAGAATATTCATTTGCTTACCGATTTTGAAAAATTGGTTTTTACTCTTAGCGAAATGGGTTATAACAACTCCGATATTGCAAACTTTCTCAATAGCTCTCAATCGAGCATTCGCACAATGAGGGGTAAAATTATGCGAAAGATGCACAAAAACTCCCAGGAGAGTGATGAATTATAGTGAAACAACTTGATACAGCAATTTTTGATATAGTTGCTTTTTAGCCCTTTACGGTTTTACCCGGCGAAACAAAGTAAAACAAGCAAGACTCGTGATTGCGATTAGGGTTAGTTTATCTATGTTTGCCTACCGCTTAAGTAAAACCACACTTTTATCTCAGGGCAAAACTGTATTGCTAGTATGTCATGATAAGCAAATCGGGCACAACAGAAGTAAATTGCTCTATAACATCCCGAGACTGAAGTGTGGTTTTGAATTACATCTACTCCTGTCTCTTATCTCTTTTTGCTTTTATCCGGAAATTCCGGTATTGTCAAAGGTCTGTAGTCGTAATTTTTCATCTTATCTTTTATCACCTCTATAGCTTTATTCAACTGCTCATCTTCTCCCATAAATTCACGATATGGATCGTTCTCTATATCAATATGAGGAGCAACTCCCTCCCCCTCTATTATCCATCCACTTCCGTCTACAGCAAACGGTGCATAAGAAGGAGTAACTATAGATCCGCCATCTACAACGGGAATTGTACCGCTATAACCAACTACTCCGCCCCAGGTTCTTCTTCCGATTACGGTTCCAAGGTTGTTGAATTTGAATCTGTACGGGAAGAGATCGCCATCAGATGCGGAGTACTCGTTTACCAACAGTACTTTTGGACCTTGGAATGTACCAACAGGATTAAGTGACCCCTCTGTCTGGTTTGTATGCATTGTCAGGAATGTAATAGTTCTTTGAAGTCTCTCTATAATCATAGGTGAAACATTACCTCCACCATTGCCTCTATCGTCAATTATCAATGCTTTTTTTGAAAGTTGCGGATAGTAGTGCTTTACAAACTCATTCAACCCCTCGACTCCCATATCGGGAATATGAATGTAACCAACCTCCCCTCCTGTTGCTTCAGATACTTTTCTTATATTGTTTTGAACCCAATTATAATAATAAAGAGAAGATTCGTCATCTATGGTCTCTGCCAGTACTCTTCTTGAACCTTTACTCTCCGGTCTATTATTAACCTCAAGCTCTACAATTGTACCGGCTTTACCTGCAAGCACCTCAAAAATATCTTTATAGTCTCTCAAACTAATTCCATTCACAGATAGAATGAACTCTCCCTCTTTAACCTCTGATCCAGGTATGGTTAGTGGAGATTTTAACTGTTTACTCCAATTTGCCCCCTCTAATACTCTCTCCACCTTAAAATAGCCCGATTTGTCTTTAGAAAATACCGCTCCCAAAAGGGCTGTTTTTACTCGAGTTGCCTCGGGTCTCTCTCCGTTCTGAGAGTATGCATGCCCAACATTCAACTCCCCTATCATCTCACCAATCAGATAGGTAAGATCTGATCTGTGCCCTACATAAGGTACCAAAACTTTGTATCGTTTATAAATTTCATCCCAATCTACTCCATGCATGTTTTTGGCATAAAAGAAGTCTCTCATCTGTCTCCATGTCTCATTATATATCTGCATCCACTCCTCTTTATAGTTAACCAATTTTTTAACTCCCGATAGATTTATCGGCTTTTGCCCTGTAACGGGAGCTTTTGGTATATCTATTATAGAGACGCTGCCCGAAGATATTGCGATAGCTTTTTTGTATCCGTGTCCAAATATTAACATTGCCTGCAAATCTGTCTCTTTTCCGGAGTCAATATCGTACATAGAAGTACCTCTTCTAGAACTATAATATATGACATTACCAATCATATGCAGATTGGAGTACGACGAGGCGGCCACAGGAATCTCAACTATTCGGTTTTTTATGTTCTCCAAAAAGAGTTCAGCTGGTGGGCTCTTCTCTCCTTGCGAACTTTTCGCAGATGTCGAAGATATTGCAACTGTGTCGTTTTTTATAAAGTATGGATAATCTTTATCATTTGTCAAAGGCAGTAAATAGATTTTGCTCATATTGTTATAAATATGATTCCATTCTGTGTTACTATAAGTGGGAGAAAATGTTCTGTTTGATACAAAAAGAAGAGATCTCCCGTCTTTACTGAAATTACCTCCGTAAGAGCTGTACCACATATCTGTTACCTCTGTCTTTTTTCCACTCTTAGTGTCGTAAAGAATAACAATTGAAGCGTGCTTTCCCGGTCTTGTATAAACTATATGCCTACTGTCGGGAGACCAGTTGTAGTCGTTTATTGGAGATATTCCGGAGCTCTCTATTACCACACTTCTTTTAGTGGCCACATCCAATAGGTTAAGGGTGTTTTTCTTCTCACTCCAGAGGATCTTTTTGGAATCGGGAGACCATTCAAATCCAAAAATATACCCCTTAATATCAGTTAATTTACTCTCTTTACCATCTCTATCTCTATGATATATGTTAAACTCCCCATCTTTATCCGATATATAGGCAAATCCACTTCCGTCGGGCGCCCAGTCTGCACTCTTATCGTTAGCATCACAAGAGTTTGTATAATTGTATGTAATTCCGTTTTTTGCAGGAACAGAAAAAATATCTCCTCTTGCTGTAACCAATAACCTCTCACCATTTGGAGAGACTGAGTACGATCTGATGCTCCTAGAGAGATCTTTCCACTCAGGTCTTGACCAGTTTGCATCGTTCTTTATCTTTATTGCAACTCTCTCCTCTCTGTTCTCAGAAATATTGTATTTGATAATATCGCCCCCTTTTTCATAAATTACCCACTTACCGTCTGATGATGGAAACTTAATATCGTAATCTCTATATTTTGTGAGCTGTTTTGTCTCTCCCGATTTTTTATCCCAAGAGAATAGATTCATAGTCCCGTCTCTATCTGAAATATACAGAATTTTAGCTCCGTCGCCAGACCACATGGGAAAGACATCTTGATGTATGTTATCTGTTACTCTTTTTGATGTTTTACTCTTTACATTAAAGAGGCGAATATCGTCTGCCATACCACCGGTATACCTCTTCCAAGTTCTGAATTCTCGAAATATATAGTTATATGCTAAATATTCGCCATCGGGAGAAAATGAGGCAAAACCACCATTTTTTAGCGGAACCGGCGTGGAGAGACCACCCTCTGCAGGCACTGTCATTAATTGGCCTGTAAAGTCGTTGAAAGTATAGCTTCTTGTTCTGTAGAGTATACTTTTACCATCGGGTGTCCAACCCAGAACTATGTTATTTGGCCCCATTCTGTCTCCTACATCATCTCTGTTAAGCGTAGCCGTGTATGTCACTCTGTAGGGCTCACCTCCATCGGAAGATATCACATAAACCTCTGTATTCCCATCGAATTGCCCGGTAAAAGCAATTTTACTCCCATCCGGTGAGAACTTTGCAAACATCTCATATCCGGGATTAGATGTTAGTTTTCTTGCAACACCCCCCGAACCTGAAACCAGATATAGATCTCCGGCATACGTAAACACTATCTTATCTCCTTTTACATCGGGGAATCTTAAAAGTCTGGCCTCACTATTATCTGAAGCACTTAAACTTATACCAGTGCAAAACGATAATAGTAAGGATGCTATCTTTAATATTTTCTTCATTTGAAATTTTAATTAAGTTATTTATATTGAGGTACTAGAACAAATTTAATCATAATATCATTAAATAATTTAAATTATGATGCAACTTTTTAATATGTTTGCTCGTCTTTTTTAAGATATTAACAAACCCAAAATAATCTATGATGAGAAAAATACTGATTTTTACACTAATCGCTCTCACCGGGGTAATCTCAATTTCACAAGCCCAGGAGAGGACTTTAAGGAGAAAGGTAGCTATTGGAAGGTTCTCCAACGAGACACAGTATTCAAAAAGCGTATTCTACGATAAAGACAACGACCCTGTAGGTAAGCAGGCTTCAGATATTCTTGCTGCAAAACTTGCATCAACAGGTAAGTTCCTTCTGATTGAAAGACAAGATTACGATAAAATTATTAATGAGATAAATACAGGGGGAGTAGTGCAGAACACTATAGGAGCCGACTTTCTTATCATTGGTTCAATAACAGAGTTTGGAAGAAAGACCACCGGAACTCAAAGAATCTTCTCAAATAGCAAAGAGCAGACTGTAGAGGCAGGTGTAAGTATCAGATTGGTAGATGTATCAACCGGTCTTGTAATTTTTAGTGGTGAGGCCAAAGGTGAGGCAGTAACAGAAGATAAGAGAGTTATGGGCATTGGCAAAAGCGCCGATTTCGACGCTACACTCTCAGACAAGGCAATATCTGCTGCCATTAATAAAATGGTAGAGAATATTATTTTTAAACTTACCGATAACCCTTGGAGAGCATATATACTATCACAAGAAGAGGATGTGTTAATAATTTCCGGAGGGAGAAGTCAGGGTATTGGAGAGGGAGATGAGTTCTTGGTTTATGAGAGAGGAAAAAAGGTAAGAAATCCGCAAAATGGACTTTACGTAGAGCTTCCCGGAAAACTTGCCGGTAAAATTAAAGTTACCGGAACTATCGGGTCTATGCCTCAAGATGAGATATCCACTGCAATTATAACAGAGGGATCGATAGATATTAATTCACTCGAAAAGTACTATATAACAGATATAAAATAACATATAATGAAAAAAGCAGCCGTTTTAATTACTTTAATTCTATCACTCTGGTCCTGCAGCTTTAAGAGCTATAGCACCCGTGCCTCCTCTGTAGATGAAGCATCATATCTGCTTGTTTTGTCGGGGTATCCAAAAAAAATTGAGGGTGTTGTTGTAAGGGTAGATAATGAAGAGTTCTTCTACCATAAAGTATTCTCAGAGTCGAGATCTATACGAATGAGGCCCATTAAATGCCAGCCGGGGTTAAAGTATGTGAAAGTGACATGGAATGAAAGAGTTCTATACGAAGACGAGGTTTTTCTTGGTAATGGAGAGACTCGTAAGATAGTTTTAAGGTAGTAAACATGAGACTTTTAATACGTATAATCATAACATCTGCCGTAATTTCACTATTCAGCTCCTGCGGCACCCCAACCCAATCGCTATACAACTGGGGCAACTACGATGATGCTCTTTATAACTACCTAAAAAAAAGGGACGATCAATCGCTAAGCAGACTGATATCTACTTACGAACGACTTATTGACCAACCGGGAGGGTCTCGTAAAACACCACCTCCGGGAGTTTGTGCAGATTATGGCTACCTTCTTATTCAGAAAGGCAACATTGAGAAGGGGATAACATTATTAAAAAAGGAGATAGAGCTCTATCCCGAATCCAGACCTTTTATTGAGAAGATTATTCAAAGATTCGACAACATTAATAAGAGTGATGAGAATAAAACAAAATAATATATTAGTTGCTATAATAGCAACCATATTGTTATCCGGTTGCACTTCACTAAAAGTGCCAACAAAGTTAGAAACATATCCTCAGTTATACACAGAGAGGCCACTATCAGTTCTTTTATTACCCCCCATAAATAGAAGTACCAAAGTTGAGGCAAAAGAGCTTTTTTATAGTTCATTAACCGTCCCTCTAACTCAAAAAGGTTACTATGTTATGCCTCCCCTTCTTACAATGGAGATATTAAGAGAGGAGAGTGCCTACGACTCAGAGATGTATTTGAACGAATCCATGAAGAGAGCCGGCCAACTGTTTGGAGCAGATGCCGTACTCTTTACTATAATTCATAGCTGGAATAAGACCACAATAGCATCTCAGATAAATGTAGAGATTGAGTATATCTTAAAATCTACCAAAAGTGATGAGATCCTTTTTAATCGAATTGGCAACATCACTCTCTCAATATCTATGGATTCGGGAAATACAGTAATCAACATCCTAGGTAGTATGTTGGCAACAGCACTCACAAAAGAGATTGGTGTTGGTAGAACATGTAATATTTATACCCTCTCCGACATACCTGCAGGAATCTACAATCCGCTGCACGGCAGCGATAGTTTTAACGAAGCCATGCCACGAAAATTCAGGAAAGTGATTGAGAAAAGCTACTGATTAATATAGAAGCAATTTTGAACATTAGTTCATTTTGATTTTTCGATTAATATAGATAATAGCCCTTGAAATTTGATATATTTGTAAGAAACAATTCAGATATGAGCATAATCCGATTTGCAAATAAAGAGGATTTTCACACTATTCGTGAAATTGCAGAAAAGACATGGCCAATTACATTTAAAGATATTCTCTCTCCCAATCAAATAACCTATATGTTAAATATGATGTATAGCTACAACTCATTGTTGGAACAGACAGAGAAAAAGGGGCATAAATTTATTCTGGTAAGTCTCCTATGCCATCAGGAGTTCTCTGTGGGTTATTGCTCTTTTGAACATAACTACTTGGAATCGGGGAGGACAAAAATTCACAAGTTATATGTTCTACCAGAATATCAGGGAAGCGGTTACGGTTCACTCCTAATTGATGCCGTTGCTAACATCTCTTATTCAGCGGGAGATAGTAAGATTGTTCTTAACGTAAACAGAGAGAACAAAGCCGTAGAATTCTACCATAGGAAAGGTTTTATAACTATTGCAAATGAAGACATTTCAATTGGAAATGGATTCTTTATGAACGATTTTGTGATGGAGGCAGATATACATGAATTGTATATAAATAAAAAAGAGGACTCTGGTATGTGTCCTCCTTTTTAACGACATTGAAAAGAGTTATTATATTTAAAACTTTTCAGTTGTAATTTACTACGCTAATTTAACATTAACGGCGTTCATGCCTCTTTTACCTTGTTCAAGATCGAAAGTTACTTCGTCATTGTCTCTTACTCTTGTTTTCAGGCCAGATGAGTGAACAAAATAGTCCGTTCCTGTTTTTTCATCTTTAATAAAACCAAATCCTTTAGTTTCATCAAAGAACTTTACTTTTCCTTTATTCATTTTAAAAAATTGTGTCCCGCAAAGTTATACAATAATTTAAAATTACAATAATTTATTGAATATTATTTGGAATTTCTATAGGTCTATAATCTATTGCGAAGGTGAATTTACTCCCCTCCCCCTCTTTTGAGTCTATAAAGACAACACCTCCCAGCATCTCTACATACGCCTTTACGATAGATAGCCCAAGTCCCGCTCCTTCATAAGGTCTGTTTATGTTCTGCTCGGCCTGTACAAATCTATTAAATATTATCTGCTGCCTATCTTTAGGTATGCCTATGCCGGTATCCTCTACATAGAAGGTTATCTTCTTATCTTCCATATAGTAACCAAAATTAACAGAGCCCACATCTGTGAATTTTACAGCATTCTTTATGAGGTTATTCATAATTGTCATAAGCTTTAACCTATCGGCATTTATTAGAGCTCCTCTATTATCAAGCCCTTTATTGTATTTCAAATCAATCCCTTTAGATTGGGCATATCCTTGATTGTTATTATACAGGTAATCTATAATTTCATTGAGATTTATTTGAGTATCCAGAACTACTGCTTGGCCCGCTTCAATCTTAGATATTTCAATTATGTCGTTTAAAGTGGATAGGATTCTTGCACTACTCTTCTTAAGTAGTTCAAGATACTCCTCTCTGTCGGTATCATTAATATCTGAACTCTGCAAAAGGTCTAAGAAACCTGTAATAACATTCATCGGAGTCCTAATCTCATGACTAAGGTTTGCCAGGAAAGACGATTTGAGTCTATCACTCTCCTCTGCCTTATCTTTTGCAATGCTTAGTTCTCTGCTGTTTACTATTCTCTGATACAGAGCCCCGATAGTATTAGATGCTGCAAATAGGAGTTTCTGCTCTGTATCTGACCACTCTCTTCTTTTTTCACAGTCATCAAAGCCAATAAAACCCCAAAGTGCCTTATCTATAAAAATGGGTGCTGCAAGAAGTGATACAATACCTTGCTCACTAAGATTGATTCTCTCCGATTCAGGAAAATCGGAGACATTACCATAAATAATACCTCCGTTCGAAAAGGTTTCATACCATCTGGGAGCAACCTCTTCGTATGGCAAATTCTGTAAAAATTGATTATCTATCTGAGAATCCACTGTCCCATCGGTCCACTCATACTTCTGACTCATGAGCGGCATTATGTAGTTGTGATGAAAACTATTAGAAAAGATGTAAACTCTGTTAACATCGGTGGCTTTTCCTATAATACCAAGAGCTTTAGAAATTAGTTGATCGGAGTGCTCATTTTGAATCAATAGTGAAGTGGCCTGTGCCATAGCATTTAAAAGAGTGTCTCTTTTTATAATCTTCTCTTCGTTCTCTTTTTGATTTGTAATATCTTTTGCACTCCCTACAACTCCTATCATCTCACCCTGCTCATTGAAAATTGGTGCTTTACTTACATCTAAAACCAATAGTTTACCTTGTACATATCCACTCTCTTCAAATCTACCGGGGGCTTTTGTCTCGAGTATAATCTCATCGCTGTCTATACAAAGCTCCCCAAAGGTGTGCCAATTATCCACCCCCTTTTTAAGCTCTCTCTGGCGTTGTGCAAAAAAGAGGTCTGACTTTCCTATTGGCTCATCTATACTATTTGCAATCAATAGGTTTTCACAAATGGATCTGTTTGTATATATAAACCTTTTTTTCAAATCTTTAGCCCAAAGCATATCCTGCATATTATCAGACATAAGTCTGTAGAGATCTGAAATTTGCTGGTATCTCTCTTCACTTTTTCTCAACTCCAATGCAGCTTTGATTTCGGCAGTTTCATCCCTGATAACCACTAGCTTGCTTCCGGGATAACTCTTTATCTCCTGCTTTGCAATCACCAAATATCTGGTATCACTTAACCCATTTACCTCAATTTTCAAATATTTTTCGGGGTTATTAATTGCCTCTTTCAGCGACTGGTTTACTATCTCTAATGATATAAAGTTGACTCCGATTATATCTTTTTTTTTCTATCCCCAAAAACCCCAATGCAGAGTTGTTGATGTCTTGGATCCTCATATTTTTATCTAACACTAAAATCCCATCCTCTATACTCTCCAGCATAGTCTCTCTGGCAACAGGGGCTAAATCTAAAAATCGGTTTCTGTAAATTGCTACGGCAAAAATAGTTCCGCTGAATATCATACTAAGCGGTACCAAATCAAATCCGGGTACAGGGTTATTTCCCGACAGATAAAATATGCTTGCAATCCAAGGGCAAAGAGATGCAGAGAAGATGTAAATTGCCTGTGATCGGAATGCAGAGATTTGATTTACAATAAACCTCATTATATAAAGAGAGGATATCAGCATCAAAAGGTAGCTGTAACCGGCATGACCAACCCAAAATCCTACTCCATGAAAATATTGGGTTAGATTTGTACTTTTAGATATAGGAGCATATCCTGTCCAAATAAGGTTGTGATAATCGTTAGTTAGAGTTAGTATAAAGACAACTATGGGTGTTGAGAAAAGCGCCGCTAGACATTTTGTGGTAAAATATTTATCTCTACCTGTGAATCGTAATACAAAAAGAAGATAAAAAACAGGGTTGGTTAGTGCTCCAATGTAAGCAACTTTAGACCAGAATATCTTTTCCTCCAATGTGGTAGAGGCGGTCTCAAAGATTATTAAGAAAGCCCATACTCCTGCAGACAGCATTAAGAGAGATAGCTCTAACGAGCCCCTTACACTCCTTCTGGAATATGCCAGATATGAAACAAAAAATGAGACAAGACTGGATGCCAGAAAGAGTAGAGAAAAAATTGTATATATATAACTATTCACCTTTTATAAATGCGCTCTGTGAGTAATTAATATCATAAATATCGTAAATCTTTAACAATCTTTTTAATCTAGACAGAAAACCTTGGTAATCCCTCTCTTTAAGAGGAGACCAAACTACTTCTGCCAGAGCTGCTGCTCTTGGATATACCATATATTCAACATGCTTTGGGTCTTTCATATACTCCGTCCATACGTTGCCTTGTGCTCCCATAATAAAAATGCTCTCATCAGGTAAAAGAGAGGCCGGAACAGGTTCGTAAGAGTAGATCTTTTCTAAAGGTGTATATCCGCCTATTGCAAGCGGTTCGCTTTCTTTATTTCCTTGATAGTGATCTAAATAACAGTGAGAGCCCGGAGTCATAACAACAAAGTGACTCTGTTTTGCAGCAGCAATACCCCCCTCTTCTCCCCTCCAAGACATCACTGCAGCATTGGGCGCAAGACCCCCTTCCAGAATCTCATCCCATCCTATTAACTTTCTACCTCTCTTATTTAAAAAGCTCTCTACTCGTTTAATAAAGTAACTTTGGAGTTCATGCTCATCTTTGAGACCTTCTGCTCTCATTCTCTCTTGACAATGGGGACACACTTCCCATTTAGACTTGGGGCACTCGTCTCCGCCAATATGAATGTACTCCGATGGAAATATATCCAATATCTCATCCAAAACTCCCTCAACAAATTCAAATGTACTCTCTCTGCCGGCACACATTACGTCGTGAAAAACCCCCCATCTGGCAGCAACCTCGTAAGGACCGCCCGTACACCCAAGGTGAGGATATGAGGCAAGTGCAGCCAATGCGTGACCGGGCATCTCAATTTCGGGGACTACAATCACCGAACGGGCAGCAGCATACTCTACAATCTCTTTTAGATCCTCTTGAGTGTAGAAACCTCCATGAGGTGTATCGTCGTATTTGTCAGACGATCTGCCATGTCCGATTAATGTTTTAGACCTTATCGATCCAACCTCGGTAAGCAGAGGATATCGCTTTATCTCTGCTCTCCAACCCTGATCTTCTGTTAAATGAAAATGAAATATGTTGAATTTATGAAGAGACATATAGTCTATGTAGCTTTTGACAAACTCCTTTGGCATAAAGTGTCTGCAAACATCAAGATGAAGACCCCTCCAGGAGAACCTCGGGTAGTCTTCAATTGAACAGTAAGGGAATATTATGGTGTTATTTTCACTCTTATCTGCTATCTGCACTAGTGACTGAACTCCGTAGAATAGACCCTCGGGGGTGTTGGACTCTATCACTACCCCTCTCTTGTCTATATTAAGTAAGTACCCCTCTCTCTTAATTTTAAGAGTTGTGTCGAGTTTCAAGAAAATTGAATTCCCTACTCTTCTCCTATTATACTTCTCAAAAGCTACCTCAACTCCAAATATTTTAGAGAGTCTCTCTCTTAAAGACTCTTTTGCATCGGATACTCTTTTAGCGGAGCTGTTAAATATTACAGCAGTTTGGCTGTTTAATGTAAAAAACCCCTCATATGTATCAGCTTTAACCGGTTCTGGTATGATTTTAAGTCTATTATGAGATGGGGTTTTGCACGATAGCGATGTTACAATAGATAAGGTCATTAGAATAACAGACGTTAGTTTCATAAAATAGATTTAAGTTATGGGTTAAGTGCGAACATAGAGGTTGAACATTTGTTGTAAAGTTATAAATAAATAGAAAATATGAAAATCTTAGACAGTAAAATTGAAAGCATAGACAAAAAAATTACAGATTGGAAGGCCAAATATGGACTATCAATTTTAAGGGTTAGTATTGGAGTGGTCTTTTTCTGGTTTGGCTCTCTAAAATTTTTTGAGGGATTGAGTCCGGCTCAAGATTTGGCAATCAACACAATAAGCAAATTAACATTTGGGATACTTGGTGATAAAACAATAATTTACCTTCTTGCAAGTTGGGAAGTAGCAATAGGTCTTGGACTGATATTTAACAGATTGTTACGATTGACTCTGTTATTACTATTTCTTCAAATGGCGGGTACTTTTATGCCCGTAATTATGTTTCCACAAGATGTTTTTAACATTTTCCCTTACTCTTTAACACTAGAAGGTCAGTATATAATAAAAAACATAGTGATAGTGAGTGCCGGAATAGTGCTTGGAGCAACGGTAAGAGGAGGGAAACTTGTCTCACTATCTTCTGATTACAATTACAGAGGGGCAAAAGGATCAATTATTAACAAATAACCTGTTATAATAAATCTCTTTTTAGTAAATTTACATGGGATGTTTAACAATCTAAAATTTTCAACTATGAAAAAACTTGCATTTATACTCATTCTACTCTTCTCAATAATGAGAACAGCAGAGGCACAAAGGGTCTCTTACCAAGAACCTTATAAACCAAAAATGAATCTTATTAAACTCAATCTAACCTCATTGCCTATAAATAACTATGCGGTTCAGTATGAGCGCGTACTTTCAAAGCGTATTTCAATAGGTATCTCTTACAGAACAATGCCTGTAGGCAATATTCCATTTAAAAACCAGATTATTAATATGACCGATGGAGATTCCGAAGCAGAAAAGATTCTGAATAATTTTACAATCTCCAATTACGCTATTACCCCTGAAATCAGATTCTATCTGGGTAAGAAAGGGTACGGCAGGGGATTCTATCTTGCACCGTTTTTCAGAAATGCCGGGTATGAAGGAGACAACTTCCAAGTCGATTTTAATGATGAGAATGGCATAAGTCAAACTATCACTCTTTCAGGAGATATAAAATCAAACACTTTTGGTCTTTTACTTGGAGCGCAATGGTCTTTAGGCAAATTTATTGTATTGGACTGGTGGATTTTGGGTCCTCATATCGGCACCGGCAGCGGTAATCTGGTAGGGTTGAGTACCAGACCGCTTTCGGCATCGGAACAACAAGATATTAAACAGACTTTGGAAGACTTTGAGTTTCCTCTGGTAGACAAGAGCGTCACTGTAAACGCTAACGGAGCAACAATGACGCTTGACGGGCTTTTTGGCGGGCTAAGAGCCGGTATCTCATTTGGTATTAAATTTTAATTTTTTTGATACATCAACATATTTTGGTTATATTTATGTAAATAATATCTCTTGTTTATATTTTTAACCTAAAATAACTTGTTATGAGAATTATCCCTCAAAATGTGGCCGAAATGATAGCCGTTGGTCTTCTGCCCTACCCTGTTAAGTCTATTGAAGAGCATGGTGACGGACTTATAAATTGTACGTTTAAGATTGTAACTAAGAGTCCCGACCACCCTAACTTTCTTCTTCAAAAGATAAACAACAGAGTTTTCAAAGATATTGAAGGGCTCCAAAGTAACATAAGGCAGATCACAGACCATATAAGAAAAAAACTGGAGACAGAGGGGGTGGAAGATATAGACAGGAGGGTCCTCACACCTGCATGTATTCAATGCAACGGCGACTGTAAAGCTTACTATTGGGATCACAATGGCGACTACTGGAGAATGTACATATTTATTGAGGATACAGTCTCATACGAAAAGATGCAGACTCCGCTAATGGCAGAAAAAGCAGGGGTAGCATTCGGAAAGTTTCACAAACAACTTATCGACTTTAATCCCGTAAACTTCTGTGAAGTTCTTCCTGACTTTCATAACACACCTAAGAGAGTGGAGTCATTAAAGAAGAGAATAGAAGAGAACCCTGCAGGAAGGTTAAAAGAGGTAAAAAAGGAGGTAGATCTTTTGCTGGAGAGGGAGGGGACATACTCAAAAATTGTAGAACTGGGCCAGGCCGGCAAGTTGCCAAAGCGATTCATTCACCAAGATACTAAGTTCAATAATGTCTTATTGGACAAAAACGAAGATATACTATGTGTTATAGATTTAGACACTGTTATGCAAGGGTATATCTGTTACGATGTTGGCGATGCAATCAGAGGCGGAGCCAACAAAGGGAGAGAAGATGACGAAGATCTAAATGCTGTTGAAGTAGACATGGATATTTTCCGTGGATTTGTAAAAGGATACATATCCCAGACAATAGATTTTCTAACTTGTACTGAGATGGAGAGCATTGCTTTTGGCCCAAGGCTATTGGCATACGAACAGGCAGTCAGATTTCTGGACGATTACCTTAATGGAGATAAGTATTATAAGTATAAAACCGGTTACCCTCAGCATAATCTTGTTAGAGCAAGAGCTCAAATAAAGCTTATGGAGAGTATGGAGCAGAGATACGCAGAGATGTCTGAATATGTTAGGGAGTGTGCTAAATGGAAAATCTTATAAACAAGTTTACCTATAGTAAGTAACTCTGTCAAGTTTACTCCAGGCGCCCCTTGTAAAATCAGGTATTTTTACAGGGGTGCCTCCGTTTTCTACAGAAATCCTGCTTAGTTCAATGATTGAACTCCACTCTGCAGCATCATATACATCCATATCTAAAGGGAGTCCGTTTAAAAGACAGTAAACAAGCCTGTAGTCCATTGTGAAATCCATCCCGCCATGCCCTCCAACCATTCTGGCCATCTCTCCCACCTCTTTTATTATAGGGTGTTCATATCTTTTAAGAAGTGAGTCAAGTCTATCTTCCGATAGATATCTATGTCCATCTGGTTCCAAAGAGATACCTCTTCTTGGCCATTTCTGAGCAAACCCTTTTGTTCCGCTAAGCATATGAATCCTGCTGTAAGGTCTGGGGCTTGTAACATCGTGTTGCAACATTATGGTCTTCCCTTTTACACTTTTAATTATGCTAATGTTCATATCTCCCTTTCTATATGGTCTTTTAGCAAACTCCGAATCGTCGCCAAACTTCTCTTTAGCATAAGCTGTCATTCCAAATTGACCGGAAGAGACAGATACAAGATACTCCATTCTATCTCCTCTATGTATGTTAAGGGCATGACAGATGGGACCCAATCCATGCGTAGGATAGGTATTCCCATCTGTTTTTTCAAGATGCTTTAGTCTCCACATATTCCAATAACCGGTAGAGTCGTTAAAATTCAGGAATCTTAAATCGTGAATATAAGCACCTTCTGCATGGACAATTTCACCGAATACCCCCTGTTGAGCCATATTAAGCGTAGCCATCTCAAAAAAATCGTAGTTGCAGTTCTCAAGTTGAAAACAGTGTCTTCTTGTCTTCTCTGCAGTATTAACCAATTGCCAACACTCCTCTATTGTAAGAGCAGCGGGAACCTCTACCGCAACATGCTTACCCCTCTCCATTGCATAGACAGCTATTGGTGTATGTAAATCCCAATGTGTACAGATATAAACCAGATTTACATCATCTCTTTCACATATTTTTTTCCAATCTTCTTCTCCGGTATACACATCTGCCGGAGGGAATCCTCTTTTGGTGAGTGTAGCCAGGGCTGAATCAGTTTTCTCGGGAACAACATCACATACGGCAACTATTTTTACCCTGTCAATAAAAGTAAGTCTATATACCGCCTCGGCACCTCTCATTCCCAATCCGATTATGGCAACTCTTACTGTATCAAGCGGTTCACATCTTAGCTCAATCACATCTTGGTTGTTCGATCTATAACCACCCTCTCCGGAGCATGAAAGCAGTATTAAAAAGAGGACAGGAAGCAGTAATGCAGATTTTTTCATCTTGATTATTCTCCTTTATAAATTAATTTATGAAAACTACCTTTTGATATGAAGATTTCTCTCTACCGTTCACAGCTATTACCACATAGTTCTTCCCATTACCACCCTCGAATGTAGTGTTCCCCCCTCTGTATCTCATGAGCGATTTCCACTTATTGGTTGTACCATCCCTCTCCAATTCGTATACAACATACTCTAAACTATTCGCCACAGGACTCCATGTAATAATCTTTCCATTAACTGTTACCGACGGAGCAGTTGGAACAGTACCCGAGAATTTTCCCATTTTGGGGACAAGACTCGGTGTAGAGTATATGTTTTGTTTAATATAGCTATTTAGTGGATCTTTAAGAATATGCTCTGTTCTAAACCAAGCATTTCCCATAACTCCCTGAAGAGATCGGCATAATAGAACTTGGTTCAGAAACTCCGCCGTAGTTGGAAATCCTGATTCACCCAACCTGTAAGCAGCAAGTCCGGGAAAAATCGGGATACCATACGAATTTGTATTCCAAAAATTGGCTAGAGTAACAAAATCTGCAGTAGAGTGACCTATTTGCCAATAAATCTGTGGAGCGAGGTAGTCAACCCACCCATTCTGCATCCATGTAATTGGATTGGCGTAGAGTGCCATTGTATTTGCATATTGACCCGAAGGCGATATCCCGAATATAACTTTCGGATTTTGGAGTTTTACAGCTTCATAAACAGACTTTACCATCATATCTATATTGTTCTCTCTCCACTGGGCTAAAGATTTACCTGCTCCATACTTAGCAAAAGCTGCACTATCGTCCCAAGTATCAGGTGAGCTTTTTAATCCATCGGGGTAGAAGTAGTCATCAAAATGGATTCCATCTACATCATACTTAGCGATTATTTCTTTTACAGCATCTTGTAAAAAAGTCCAAACTTCAGGCAACCCTGCATTCCAATATCTTACGTTTTTGTACACACTAAAACGCTCTGGATACTTAACCGCAGGATGCGAAGGAACATTTACGGTAGAGACCGCTCCAACCCTTAAAGGATTCATCCATACATGAAGCTCCATTCCTCTCTCATGGGCTGCTTGAATAGCAACAGCCAGAGGGTCGAAACCGGGATCCTGCCCTTGAGTACCGCTCAAGTAAGCCGACCATGGAAATATAGCAGAAGGATAAAAAGCTTCGCATGAGGTCATAGCTTGAAAAAAAACAACATTAATATTCATGCTTTTAAGCTTGTCTATTAATGATATAAGTAAATTTCTTTGATTTTCTGCACCGGTTGCAGTTGCAGGCCAGTCTAACTTCCATGCAGTGGTTAGCCAAGCAGCTCTAAGCTCGTGTTTTAGTATAACTATGTCTGTAGATGCGTTGAACTCTTTAGAAAGTGATTGAGGTGGTTGGGGTGGATTAGGGTTATCGGGAGTTATCGGATCTTTAGAACAAGAGTGAGAAATAAGTATAACAAAAGATAAAATAAACAGAAGTAGCGGCCTCTCATGAAGCGCAGGTTTGTTTGTTTTCATAGCTAAGTAGGATGTAAAAATTTTAAGAACAAATATACATATTATATCAAACCCCTACGCCTCCGCTAATCTTTATTTAATATATGGTTAACTGCTTGTCTGTAAGTAAGACCTACAGGCAATACTTTTTTGGCAACCGTTACTCTATCGCTCTCAACAATCTCAATTTTGTCTACAGATACCGCAAATGATTTATGAATTCTCACAAAACTGTCGGCAGGCAGTAGAGATAAGAAGTCCTTCATAGAGTATTGACACATTATTTTATCAAATTTCGTATATACAATAACGTAATTCCCCGAGGCCTCGGCGTATAGTATCTCCTCAATTGATAGTCTGTATGATTTTGTCCCACTTTTTAAAATAACAACCTCTTTACTATCTTTTTTTTGAGAGTGGTTCTCACTTTTTGTTTGCTCTTTTATCTTAGCTACAGCTTTTAGAAACCTCTCATACTTAATTGGCTTTAAAAGATAGTCCACTGCATCATACTCGTAACTCATTGCTCCATAATCTTTGTGAGCTGTAGTAAATATCACCAATGGCCTTACATTTAATGAGTCTAAAAACTCTATCCCACTTATTTCAGGCATGTTAATATCTAAAAAAATCAGATCTACATAGTTCTCCATAATAAATGTTCGGGCCTTTAGAGGGCTTGAAAATGATGCCACAAGTTCTAATCCCTCTGTTTTAACAACATAGCCCTTTATTAAATCCAGCGCATATGGCTCGTCGTCAATAACTATACATCTCATGATTTTACTCTAAATTAAGTGATAAGGAGGCTTCATAGATCTCGTCTCTACTAAAAGTCTCCAATTTATATTTTTCAGAAAAAAGTAGTGATAGCCTCTTTTTTAAATTATCCAATCCTATCCCTGTTGCCCTATCTAGATTATCATTTTTATTGTTATCAACTCTGTTGCGGACAATAAATTGCAAAAACCCCTTTTGAACTACCAAAGATATGTCAATTTTAGACAAGCCATCCATTTGCAATCCGTGCTTAAAAGCATTCTCAACCAAAGGAAGCAAGATTAGAGGAGGTATATTTACTCCGCTTGTATCTCCTTCAATTTTAAAATTCACAACCAATCCTGCATCGAGGGGCACTCTCTTTCTGTTTAAATCTATATAATCTTTCAAATGAGCTATCTCTTTATCTAAATAAACACTCTCTACATTACACTCATATATCATATATCTTAACTGAGTAGATATTTTCTCTATAATATCTGCAGTAATATCATCGCCAAACTTCATAGAGCTGGAGTATGCCATATTGAGCAGATTAAAAAGAGTGTGAGGGTTTATTTGACTTTTCAGATATTTTAGTTCAGATTTAAGATTCTCCTGCTCTAAAGCAATTTTTTGGTTTTCCAGAATTATCCACCTCCTTGTAAAGCCATAGCCCAAAGAGATAGCTAAAATAAATAGATTCAGAACAGATGTCACTAAAAGCTGCTCTGTAAATGACTCCTTAACAGAAGAGTAGTAGCTTCCAAACAGAGTATAATCTACCAATGATTCAATTATAACTGACGCAATATAGAGACCGGAAATGTAAAACAATAAGGTTTTCCATTTACCACTCCCTCCATACTTAGATATCAGGTACAGAGAGACCATATAAAAAAGCAAAATGTTCATAAATGATCCATACAAAATAGAGAGTACAAAATTTTCGTCTCCCCTTTTTATATGTCCGAGCGAGTTAACATAAAGCAACACTATGGCAATTCCGGTAATCCAAATAATAGAGTGAATCAGAGGTTCAATCAGCCTTGATATTTTCATTATTAATGAATTTTAAAGTTGTTAAAATTAAAAAAATGGAGTTTGTATAAAAAAAGCTGCAGTTAGTCCATTTTTTATATTGGTTGGTCACGTTAAAAAATATTATCGGTACTATCTTTTTATGTTTGCCTCAACTTAACACATAAAGATATTATAAAATGATAAGAATTTCATTAATCGCAGTGGTATTATCTATTTTCATTCCATTTTGCATGTCAGCCACAACAAAGAACATCATATCAGATCATGATGGTTTAAGAGGTAAATGGAACGGCTCAATAATTATAAAACAGAAGCCGGGACCCGCTATTGCTCTTGAGATTGATAAAGATATAAATGGATTTTTAAAGGTACTTTTACACAGTCCGGGACAAAAGAGCTTTAATATAAAAGCAGATTCGGTTAAACTTACGAGCAACTCCCTTTTTGTACTCATAAAGGGGCTCAATATTGCCCTAAATCTCACATTTGAAGACGACACTTTAAAAGGTCTCTTTGCTCAGGGTCCGGGAGTTTCGCTTCCGGTGGAGTTTCGTAAAGTAGATGAGTTTCCGTTTAAAGTGCTTCAGAGGCCCCAAGAGCCTAAAGAGCCGTATAGCTATATTTCGGAAAATATAGAGTTTAAAAGCTTTGATAATGTTAAGATAAGAGGGACCTTAACTCGCCCGCGTGAAGAGGAAAAACTTCCGGCAGTAGTGCTTATATCCGGCTCAGGAGCATCGGACAGAGATCAAACTATATTCGGGCATAAGACATTTCTTGTTCTCTCACATCTTCTCACAAAAAAAGGTTTCGCTGTACTTAGATTCGATGACAGAGGTGCCGGAGAGTCGGAGGGTGATTTTTCCAAAGCCACAATAATGGAGCACGCCCAAGATGCATCTGCAGCTGTTTCATATCTATTATCAAGAGCAGAGATAGATCCTAAAAGGATTGGATTAATCGGGCACAGTCTTGGAGGAGATATAGCACCTGCAGCATCATTAATTAATCCCGATATCTCATTTATGGTGCTTATGGCCGCCTCTACCCTTCCATTGAAAGACGTTATAATAGAGCAATGTGATTCAATATATAGTAAGATGGGGGTATCCAAAGGGGCTGTTGAGCTAAATAGAGAGATTTTAGAGACACTATTTACAACCATCAATCAACAGCATGATTTGGGCAAGATAAAAGAGATTGCCCAGGATGCAATTAACAGATATAATCCTCGATTGGCAGAAATTTCTGAAGCAGATATGAGAGTATTGGGCATTAAAGCTCCAATAAACATAGCTGCTTACTCCAAATTATTAATACCATTTATGAAATACGATCTGTTTTATAATCCGGCCGAAACTTTAGAGAGAGTGAACATTCCTGTATTTGCCATTAACGGCGATATGGATGTTCAGGTTGCCTCCCATAACCTCGATAAAATATCCTCTATCCTGGCAAAGAGAGGAAATAGGCATAATAGAACTACTCTTTATAAAGGTGTTAATCACTTGATGCAAAATTGTAAAACGGGTCGGGTAGATGAGTATGGCCAAATTGAAGAGACCTTTAGTGAGGAGATAGCACTCGACATCTCTGAATGGATAAAATCGCTGTGGAGAAAAGATAGAGAGACTAATCCTTAAATATAAAAAACACAGCAAGCACTAGAAAGATGAATGCTAACAGATGATTAAATTTAAAACTCTCCTGTTTAAAAAAAATCAAAGAGAATACAACAAACACCAAAAGGGTTATAACCTCCTGGATAACTTTAAGCTGAACAAGTGAGAATGGCCCTCCAAACTCTTTGTATCCAATTCGGTTTGCAGGCACTTGAAAAATATATTCAAACAGAGCGATTGCCCAACTGATTAGTATTACAGCAAAAAGGCCCCATTTACCTGCTTTGCTCTCTATGTTGAATCTTAAGTGCCCATACCAAGCTAAGGTCATAAAGCTATTGGACAAAATCAGCAGAAGTATGGTGGTCAAGCCTTTGTTCACGATTATTCCCATTGTTTTAGGAGCACAAAAGTAGGTAAAATAATATATCTTTGTTAAAAAATTTTTGGATGCTAAACCATATTATTACAACTATATTTATGAATTACATTAGAATTATGCTTTTTGCTTCAGCACTCAGTCTTATGGCCTGTTCGAGTGAGAACAAGTCAAAGGAGACAGATAATCAACCATTTAAATATTTGGCCGATGAGTTTGCCGATATCAGAGTTATACGGTACAAAATACCTGGATGGGACTCACTTACCCTCTCCCAAAAAGAGTACATCTACCACTTAAGTGAAGCAGCCAAAGCCGGGAGAGATATCTTTTGGGACCAGAATTTCAAACATGGGCTTAAAGTTAGAAGGGTTTTGGAAACTATATTAGAAAACTATAAAGGAGAACGAGATAGCCCCGAATTCAAAGAGTTCCTTGTTTATGCAAAAAGGGTGTTCTTCAGTAATGGTATCCATCACCACTATGCAGAAGACAAGATTATTCCGGGTTGTTCCAGTGACTATTTTGCAGCTCTTCTTAAAGAGAGCGGACAAGATAGCATCTCAGATGAGATAATTCCGTTAATATTCGATCCAACAATTTTCCCTCAAAGAAAAAATATATCCGGGCAAGGCGACCTTCTGCTTGGAAGCGCGGTTAACTTCTACGAGAATGTATCAAGAGAGGAGGCCGAGGCCTTTTATGGAAAGATGGAAGATCCCAATAATCCCACACCAATCTCATATGGGCTAAACTCAAGACTGGTTAAGGTAGACGGAGTAATTCAAGAGGAGGTTTACAAATCTGGGGCGCTCTACGGTAAAGCCATAGATAAGATTATTGAACATCTGCAAAAAGCGTCGGAAGTAGCAGAGAACGATTCTCAGAGAGATTACATAGCCCTTCTTATAGAGTACTATAGAACAGGCGATCTCAATGTATGGGATAAATATAATGTTGCGTGGGTAAAGGATACTCAAAGCCAAATTGACTTTATCAATGGTTTTATTGAGACTTACAACGACCCGCTTGGAATGAAAGCCACTTGGGAAGCTGTAGTGAATTTTAAAGATTTAGAGGCCTCTAAAAGAACGGAGATTATTAGCAATAACGCTCAATGGTTCGAAGACAACTCCCCGGTAGATGCTCAGTACAAAAAAAGAGAGGTTAAAGGTGTTTCGGCAAAAGTTATTACTGTTGCACAACTTGGAGGAGATTGCCATCCGGTTTCGCCGCTTGGGATAAATCTGCCAAATGCCGACTGGATAAGAAAAGAGCACGGCTCAAAATCTGTAACCATAGCAAACATAAGTGATGCTTACGATAAAGCCAATCAAGAGGCACCTAAAAATATGGTCGCAGAGTTTTCGTGGGATGAAGAGGAGATAACTCTACTAAAAAAATATGGCTCTCTAACCAATAATATTCACACCGATTTACACGAGTGTTTAGGCCATGGCTCGGGACAGTTAAGAGATGGCACATCTTCGAATGCACTTAAAGAGTTCAGCTCTCCTCTGGAGGAGGCAAGGGCAGATATCTTTGCATTATACTATATGGCCGACCCAAAGCTTGTTGAGCTTGGAATTCTGCCAGACCAAGATGCCTATAAAGCATCATACATCTCTTATATCAGAAATGGCATATTCACTCAGTTTGTAAGAATAGATGAGGGCAAAAGCGTAACTCAGGCACATATGCAGGGAAGAAAACTAATTGCAGAGTGGTGCTTCGAAAAGGGTAGACAACACAATGTGATTGAAAAGAGGGAGAGAGATGGAAAGAGTTATTTTGTGATAAATGATTTTACTAAACTCAGGGCTCTGTTTGCAGAGCTGCTTAAAGAGCTTCAGAGAATCAAGTCTGAAGGAGATTATAAAGCGGGTAAAGATCTAATTACAAAATATGCAATAAACATAGATCCAAAACTACACAAAGAACTTAAGGCGAGATATGCATCACTCGAACTAAAACCTTACGGAGGTTTTATTAATCCCGATATAACTCCTGTAATTAAGAGAGGAAAGGTGATAGACTACCATGTTTCATATCCTCAAGATTTTCTTATGCAAATGCTGGAATATGGCAAAAAATACTCCTACTTGTAGTTCAATGATTTGTAAACTAAATACTATCTCGTTTAGTCTTCTTTGAGGAGATGTGAATAGTAACCAGAATTGCAATAATAAGTAAAATAGCTCTTACATGCAGTTTATCTGTTGCATAAAATGCCGAGAACAGAATGGTCATCCACAAAAGGGTGACCGTTCTTATTTTTAATCTTAACGATATTCCCTCTTTTGAAAGATATGATTTTATATACGGACCAAGGTATCTGTTTTTGAGCAGCCACTTTAATCTGGTTTTAGATGAGTTCATAAAAAGATAGGTGGCAAGCAATAAAAAGGGTGTGGTTGGCAGTAGTGGTAAGAATATCCCTATAGTCCCAAGCAGAACGCAAATGAATGCCAATACTATGAATATATGTTTCTTCAACTCTTGTGGGGTTATTCCATTTTTTTAACTTTGCAAAGATACTTAACTAAACATAAAAACTTAAAAAACTGTTATGGAAACCTTCGCTGCCTTTATTGACAAGGTAAGTTCTCTTCTGTGGGGATGGCCTATGATTGTACTTCTCTTGGGAACACACCTTTATCTAACAATTATCTTAAAATTCCCTCAAAGAAAAATATTTACCGCAATTAGACTATCGGTGGTAAAAGATAAATCCGGCAGCGGCGATGTTACTCAGTTTGGAGCGTTGGCAACCTCACTGGCCGCTACAATTGGTACCGGTAATATTATTGGGGTAGCAACTGCTGTTGCTCTTGGCGGACCCGGAGCCGTTTTCTGGTGTTGGATAACCGGCGTTCTTGGCATTGCTACAAAATACTCAGAGGGTCTTCTTGCAATCAAATACAGGGTTAAGACAAGCGATGGAACCATGCTGGGCGGCCCCATGTATGCATTGGAAAGAGGATTGGGAGTCAAGTGGTTGGCAGTTCTGTTTTGTATTTTTACGGCAATAGCTGCATTTGGAATAGGAAATACAGTACAGGCCAACTCAATAGCTCTACTTTTAAATGAAACTTATTCTATCTCTCCTCTGGTTACCGGCTTGATTATAAGCACGGCAACAGCTCTAGTTATTCTATTTGGGGTAAAAGGTATAGCAAAAGTTTGCGGAACCTTAGTCCCTTTTATGGCGCTGTTTTATGTTTTAGGTTGTCTATACATTCTATTCGTAAACAGTAGCTACCTGGCGGAATCATTTTCACTGATATTTGAATCGGCATTCTCTGCAAAAGCCGCCGGAGGGGGGTTTGTTGGAACTACTGTTATGATGGCAGCCAGATACGGAATCGCAAGGGGTCTCTTCTCTAACGAATCCGGATTGGGATCTGCTCCTATAGTTGCTGCAGCAGCGCAAACCAGAAATCCTGTAAGGCAGGCACTGGTCTCCTCTACAGGCACATTCTGGGATACAGTGGTTGTTTGTGCATTAACCGGTCTCGTTCTGGTAAGTTCTGTAATCGCACATCCCGATATAGATCATACTCAAGGTGGCGCTCTCACTAAAGCAGCATTTTCCAAAATACCATATGTAGGTTCAATTATTCTATCGGTAGGAATTATAACATTTGCCTTTTCAACAATTCTTGGCTGGTCGTACTATGGGGAGAAAGCTGTAGAGTATCTGGGGGGAAAAAAATTGATAATATATTATAGACTCTTTTGGATAGCGGCAGTATTTATTGGGTCTGTCCTCAATCTCTCTTTAGTGTGGGGAATAGCAGACAGCATGAACGCTCTTATGGCCATACCAAACCTTATAGCACTTCTTCTTCTTTCAGGTGTACTGATTAAAGAGACAAACAGGTTTCTTTGGTCAGGAAAGATTGATGATGAAGATAGTGAGAGTATTTAAATAGTTTTAATAAAAAAGAGGGGCCGAATAGTTTCGGCACCCTCTTGCTCTTAGCTTTCACAAACCAAACACCTGTCATCTTATCACCTAACCTAATACCACACTTGCGGTCTGTACCTGCACAGAGCTAAACTGAGCAACACAATTCAACACAGTCTACCGGTTATCCCAGTATCTCTTTTACTGCTGCTACAGCTTTGTCATAATCGGGCTCAATTGTAATGTCTTTAGTTATCTCTACATACTTTACAACTCCCGACTTATCTATAATCACAACTCCTCTTGCCAATAATTGATTCTCCTTAACCAGGAAACCATATTGTAAACCAAACCTTGACTGTTTATAGTCGGAGAGGGTATGGATGTTCTTAATCCCCTCAGCAGCACAGAATCTACCAAGTGCGAAAGGCAAATCTTTAGAGATTGTCAAAATCACCACCTCTTCTGAGAGTTCAGTGGCTTTTTTGTTAAATGCTCGTGTTTGATTTGCACATACAGGGGTGTCAATAGAGGGAAATACGCTAACCACAACTATCTTTCCATGGAAATCAGATAATTTAACATCGTTTAAGGTGAGATCAGATGCAACTATCTCCGGTGCCTCATCCCCCACTTTTACAGGGTTGCCAAGTAACGTAACAGGATTTCCTTTTACAGAAAATACGTTCTTCCTTTCAATTGTAGCAAGGTTTATCATATCGTGATTTTTATTGGGTGTCTCCATTATTTACTATAAATATAATCAATTAATAAAAAGTATCTGTAATTTAAACAAGAATTGTTGAAAAATGTTTAATTTTGGATAAAATTTTAATCAAAATGACTCAATACAAAAAAGTTAAATACCTTCTCCAGGTATTAACAGCAATTCTTATTTCACTAGCAGCTATATCTTGTCAAAAAGAGGATAAAAAAGATCCCGACAAACCTGAAACGCCCTACGATCCCAATGCCAACATAAAGAGCTATACTCTTGCAATCATGAACGATATTTACTACTGGTACAAAGATGTTCCCAAAAATATCAATCCCGCTCCAATAAAAACCGTTCAGGCCTATTTTGACACATTGATTGTCCCTATAGACAGATGGTCGTGGATGATGACAGGGGCCCAATATCTTAGCTCCGAAACGGGTGTAGTTGAGACGTACGGAATCAGCATTGCTCAGCCGATTGATTACTATAAAGACTACAGCGTAAGGGTAAGATTCGTTCATCCAAATTCTCCTATGTGGGAGAATAATGTAAAAAGGGGTTATGAGCTCACTCACCTTAATGGGACTCCTGTAATGACACTGATACAAAATGGAACCTTTAACACAGTATTTGCACAGAAAACAAATAGCTTTACATTTAAAGATCACGACAACAAATCTATTACATTTACAACCAGTGCAAGGCAGGTAAACACACGCTCGTTCCTGAAGTCAATGGTTATAACCCCATCGGATTTCCCGGGTTTACCTTATAAGGTGGGTTACTTTAACTACCTCTCTTTCAAAGCTCAAATGCTTGACGATATTCATAACGCCATGACTCTATTTAAGAGTGAGGGGGTAAAAGAGCTTATTCTCGATTTAAGATATAACGGAGGTGGAGACGGCAGAGCAACATCGCTACTTGCTAACTATATCGCTCCTAAGTCGGCAGACAAAAAAATTCTTGCCAGAAGAGAGCACAACGATAAGTACAGATCGTGGGATTCAGACGCACAAACTCAAACAATAATAGAGCGAATTTCGGAATCCTTGGATTTAAACCGTCTGATTATAATAACAGGTAAAGGAAGCGCCTCTGCAAGCGAAGTTATACTTAATGGATTGAAACCCTTAATGAGTGTTGTTCAGGTAGGAAGCACCACTTATGGAAAACCAAACGGAATGTACGTACTGCCCTATCCGGAAGGCAATTACGACTCTCCTCAGTTTGTTTTTCTTCCTGTTTGCTTTTTTAGCGTAAACAGCACAGGGTATGGGCACTACGTAGATGGACTGGTTCCCGACCACTATAGACCCGACGACCTCTATAACGACTTTGGAACCAAAGAAGATCTCATAAAATCTACACTGCAATTCATTGCAACCGGATCTTTCCCTGCCCTTCCTCCTGCACCGCAAACATCTTTTTCTCCATCGACAGCTTCAAGAATAGCACTACCCGAAGATAGAGCAGACTATGGAGTATATAAGGTTAGAATCCGTTAAGCTTTAAATAGAGAGTAGGTAACAAGAGCAGAAATCCAACCAACACAAGAATTGCAATAAAAGGCAAAACCAGTTTGAACCATTTGCTATATGGAACTCTGGCTATTGTTAGTACTGCGATTAAAATACCGGATGTTGGTGTAATCATATTTGTAAACCCATCTCCAAACTGAAATGCAAGCACCGTTGCTTGCCGAGAGACTCCGATAAGATCGGAAAATGGGGCCATAATAGGCATTGTTATAGCTGCTTTGGCACTTGCAGAAGGTATAACAATGTTGGTTGCCGTTTGAATAAGATACATAACACCTAAAGAGACCTCTTTACCGGCACTCTTCATTGCTCCTGACATATAGTAAAGAAGTGTATCTACCACACGTCCATCTTCCAGTATGACAATTATACCTGCAGCCAGAGCAACAACAAGAGCTGCCGACAGTATATCTTTGGAACCCTCCACAAGCTTTGTAACTATCTCATTGCCCGAGTAACCAGCCGCGATACCGCTGAATATTCCCAAAGCCAGAAAAAGGGCAGAGATTTCACCAATATACCAGCCATATCCCATTACTCCTGTAATCAGCACTATAATAGTAAAGAAGAGCATATTCAAAACAAAAAAATGAACCGATTTTTTAATGGCTTTAAAAGATGTATATGCATAAAAAAGAGTGATTAAAGGTATCAGATAGGGTACATCAAATATTCGATTTCCTATTTTAATCTCTGTATGTGGATAGTAAAAGGAGAAGATGGAGAATATAATCAGTGTTATCCAATAGATTATCCAAGCCCCCTTTGGTGTATTATACTCTATCTTCTCATTTTGTGTGTGGTCAATTTTTGATCTCCAGTAATCATCTTCAATATAGACAGGAGATTTTGAAGGGTCTCTTCTTACTCTTGCTGCATACCAAAGTACTATACCTATTGTAATAACATTAAGTACAACCCAGCAAATTAGGCGATACTCTATCCCCGAAAAAATTGGAAGACCTGCAATATCCTGTGCTATTCCTATTGTAAAAGGGTTGAGAACAGCTCCTGCAAAACCCACATGTGCAGCCACATATACCATAGCAATTCCCACGATAGAGTCATATCCAAGAGATATGGCCAACGGTACTATTATAATAGTAAATGCAATTGTCTCTTCACTCATTCCAAATACAGCTCCAAAAATACTAAACAAGAGCATTATTAATACTATGATAATATTTCCTGAGCCAACCCTCTTAACAGCTTTGTACTTTTCTAAACCCTTTGTAAACTCTAGAAATGAGTAAATACCTGCATCAATTGCCTTGCATGAGTTTACAACCCAAAATGAGGCCCCGATAACCAATATAAACACAATGATTCCTGCCTGCTTTGTAAATCCTTTATAAAAAGCGGTGAGAACATGCCAACTCTGTGGAACACTATTAGTGAATGCAAACTCTCCTGTATCTTTGGAAAACTCCCCTCCAGGGACAAAAAAAGTGACTATTGCACTAAATACAATCAGTGAAAAAATAATCACAAAAGTGTGAGGCATCCTTATTTTTCTTCTCTCTTTCATAATAGCTTCTCTTTGGTGGACAAAAATCGCACAATTTTTTATAAAATAACCTATCGCTTATAAAATTGAAATCAAATAATATTAATTTTGAAAAAAATAGTTAAACAATGAAAAACAGATTAACCATACTAAGCTCATGTAAGCTAAAACTTCTTATCATCTCTTTCCTTCTATGCTCCACTGTTCTTTTTGCCCAAAATAGAGTAGATACTCCTGAAGGTGTTATTGAAAAAATAATAGATATAGCATCAAAAGAGAACAGAACCATGAATCACTTAGATGTTCTTGTTAATAGGATTGGCGGGAGACTGGTTGGATCTGACGCATATGAAAACGCAACCTATTGGACAGCATCTCTCTTTGAAAAATGGGGCCTTGAAGTTCAAATTATTGAGGTGGGGCAGGTTCCTGTTGGTTTTAACAGAGGTCCTTGGTTTGGAAGGATGCTTAGTGAAGATGGTATGGCCTTGCATTTTGCAACTCCCTCATATACATCGGGTACTAAAGGTGTGCAACGAGGGCATGTAGTGATGGAGCCAAAAACAAGGGCAGAATTTGAGAGGATGAAAGGTAAACTCAAAGGGGCTTGGGTACTGATTACCGGAGAGAGTGATGGGTTCCCGATAGATTATTCCGAATATGCCGATGCTGTTAGGGCAATCATTATTAAGGAGAACGAAGCAATATATCGCTATAACGACTCTATTTCAAGAGTAAACAGAGCCAACCAAGGCAAACCGGCGTTGCCTCTTAAAGATTACAAAGATGCTCCTGCTCTATTCTATAAAGAGATGCGCGAGGCAGGTATTCTTGGTATAATTCAATCATCTACAGTGCCAATCAGAGCACTTTACGACAGAAAAAACCTTGAGTATATGAACTTCGATAATCTGCCTACATGTCCCGACATTAAACTAAATGAGCACCAATATAAATTAATCGCTCAAAAGGTTAAAGAGAGACAATATTTCCAGTTGGAGTTTGATATTCGAAATCACTTTAAACCAGGTCCGGTAAAATTTCATAACGTTATTGGCATAATACGAGGTAGTGAGTTTCCCGATGAGTATGTTATGTCGGGAGGGCACCTCGATGCTTTCGACGTTGCAACGGGAGGAGTTGATTGCGGCACAGGTGTAGCGCCAAACCTAGAAGCGGCAAGACTAATAATGGAGGCCGGAGGAAGACCAAGACGCTCGATTGCATTCTGTTTATGGGCAGGTGAAGAGTTTGGTCTTTGGGGGTCTAAACACTGGGTAGAGAACAACAGCGATAAACTCGATAAAATATCAAATTACTTCAATAGAGACGGCGGTCCAACGGTTGCCAACTCGCTTACTGTTCCCCCTGCAATGTATGAAGATTTTAAAAAGGCAACCGAATCGCTGAATAAAATCAATCCCGACTTCCCTTTTACTCTTAACAAAAGAGTAGGAGAAGCTAGACCAAGACCGGCAACTGCAGGTGGGTCAGACCATGCCTATTTTGCACTTAATGGTGTGCCTACAATAAGTTTCGGCACTGCAGACCCAAAGGGTTACGACTTTAACTATGGCGAGATATGGCACACCGAGAGGGATACCTATAACATGAGCATCCCCGAATATATGAATCACACTTCGGTTGTGATGGCTATCGTTCTCTATAATTTGGCAAATACCGATAAGATCTTGTCAAGAGAAGATCTTTATAAAAAACCCGAAGCACCTTCAAAGCAAGAGAACGTAAGGAGAGAGAGAGGACGCCTATTGTAATTAAATTATCTCTACATCTCCAAGCTCTATCCACCCTTGCCGTCCGTCGGAGAGCTCTATGCGTTTCCATGAACCCAGTTGCTCTATAAATTCAACTTTGGTCCCCTCATGAAGAATAAAAAGAGTGTTACCAGATCTATCGGGTGAGCTTCTTACCGTACTTACAGGAACCATAACAATAGCCTCCTCTTCACTATAGTAGGAGGCTCTTTGATTCCATGCAAAAAGTGTTGTAACAGCAAAAAGCAGAGCTAGAAAGAGAGAAACAAAGAAAGAGAGTTTGCGAAAAGCATGTGTGCTGCCAAATCGAAAAAACATAAGAAAAATTAAAGAGATAATAAACAACACTATAGAAATTGCCACCCATCTATCGGAAGATAACTTATAATTCATCTCTCTAACCCATGTTTTTAAAATAAACTCCGGAAGATCGTCAATCTTATCAACGGTAAACTCCTTAACGAGTCTTAGATTATTCTTTGTATCCTTGTGGGAGGGATTTAATCTAAGTGCTCTCTCGTAGTATAAAATTGACTTTCCAAAATTTCCAAGTTTAAAATGGCAGTTTGCAATATTGTAAAAAAGAGACTCAGATACAAACCCTTCGCTCTCTATTGACATATAACTTTCAAGTGCTTCACTAAATTTTCCTTGAGAGTAGAGGTCATTGGCACTATTCCATATAGAGCTCTCTTCTGCACTTAACGCGGCAGGATTAAGATTTAACACCAAAAGTGTAATTACTATATATTTACTAAATTTATGTAGCATCTCTGTATAGTTTAAAGTTCCATATCTGAAATTAATTTTAGAGCTCTTGAGTAATTTTTTTCCATGTCGGGCGATTCCGACTCAGGGGCAAATCTTGCAAAATCGCACTGCTCCAACAGGTGCAACAGCTCTTGCGTCTGCTCTAGGTTAACACCTTTCTCATGTAGAGATGTCTCAATTTTTTCTCTTGACATATCTGCAATTGTTAGGTTTAACTTATCTGAAATGTAACCCGACAGAGCTCTGTTTAACTCTTCATAAAAAGATGATTTAAGCCCTTGTTTGAGTAGTATACCTGCATTTTTCAATCTATGCCTAGCTACTCTATCGGCTTTTCTGTTTCTGGTGCGAGCAACATCTCTTCGTCTCTCAATTTTCTTAGATAGATATTTAAAAGCAACAAAGAAGATAATGGCAACCATTGCTAACAATATAAAATATAGGGTCGATCCAAAAAGAAATCGGCTTCCGCTTCTTAAACGCGGATCCCCGGTCTTGATATATCTAATGTCGTCTGATATGCTTCTTACTGCCTGTTTGTTTACTCCCAGAGATAGAAACTGCCCCGATGTATTTCCGCCTCTGTCTCTACCAACGTTAAGTTCAATTGCAGCAGAGGTAAGAGTTACATATCTTCTCTGGGAGATATCATAATAAGAGAACTCAACCGCAGGAATTTTGTATACTCCGGGGCCCCTTGGGATCATTGGATATTCAAACTGCTTACTGCCTGATGTACCTTTTGTAGATCTTGAGCTGTTATCTGTTATTTTTGTCTCATATACTTCAAAGCCCGATGGAAATTGAGGTTTTGGGGCCTCTATAAGATTAATATTACCACTGCCTTGTATTACAACAATAAGAGAAATTGCCTCGTTTGCGTTTACACTATCTCTTGAAAGTCTAACATCCATTTTGTACTCACCCACCCCTCCTGTAAATGATTGTGGTGCACCGGGAGGTAGTGGTTCCGATACCACTCTTACAGGTGTAGATGAAACTCTTTTTCTCACTGTCTGATAAGAGTCAAAAAAATCATCAAACATGCTTCTAGGTGCAGTAGAAGAAGACCTTAACTGTATCTGACAAGTCATCTCAGTAGCATCTATAGTGATAACTCCGCTCTGTTGAGGGATTAGCATGTACCTCCTTAAAAGCGCCGAGTTATATATCGTTCCATCTATATTTTCCCTTACAAACTCTATATTCTGTGGGGTCTCAATCTCTTGGCTCCAAAAGCCATTAAAGGTGGGAAATTTTACCTCTTCAAATCCTGCTACAGGAACCTTGGTATATAACTTTATTGTTGCAATAAATGGCTCCCCCTTCATCACCCTGCCTTTACTTACAGATAATTTTATAAAGATATCATTGTTGCTTACAGTAGTGGAGTTATCTCTTTTGGCCTCTCCCGATGAAGTTCCGGTGGCCTTTACAATCTCAATGGAAAATGGTTGAGAGTAGATCTCTTTACCGTCAATAATAACTGAGGCAGCTGGAATAGTATGTTTCCCCTCAGATCTGGCTTGAAGAATAAATGTGTAACTTACCTGAAAGCTCTCTGTTCTCCTTCCATTTACAATTTGTGTGCTGCTCATTGTAGATGATGAGGGACCAGCTAAAACATCAAACCCGCTAATTGAAGGAGGGTTAAATGACGATGGTTGTGCATTGGCCGTAAAGACTAAACGGAAGGTCTCTCCAACCTCAACCACTCTAGGAGCATCTACTGATAATGTGGCTTGAGCTCTAAGCAAACCTGGTTGTGCAGATGTAAAAAGTAGTATTAACACTAAAGCTTTAAGTGCTATTAAACCTACTCCACTATTTTTTAATCTACCAATCATATTCTTACCAATTTTTCTCTTTTTGTCTACCTTGAAGAGACTTTGCTCTCTCTTTGTTTACCTTCTCCTGAGTCTCTCTCTCTTTATTTTGAATAGCTTGCAACATCTGTTGAGCGCTCTGAGGTGTTATTTGAGGTTGTTTTTGATTTTGATTCTCTCTATTCTGCTCTTCATTATCTTTGTTTTGATCTTTATTATCTTTGTTCTTGTCTTGGTTATCTTTATTTTGGTCTTGGTTATCTTTATTTTGGTCTTGGTTTTTATCCTGCTCCCTCTTTAACATCTTTTGGGCATATGCCAGGTTAGATTTAGTTTCCATATCTGATGGATTAATCCTCAACGAGCTTTTGTATTGCTCTATCGCCTCTTGGTATTTTTTTTGATCTAAAGAGTAGTTCCCCAAATTATGATAAATATTTGCCTTAAGAGGTTCGTCTGCCAAAGAGTCCAGCCCTTTTACAATATTTGATGCCTCTTCTGCTCTCCCATTTTTAAATACTGCATTACCCAGGTTGTACCTTGCAAAAAGCGATTCGGGATTCTCCTCTAATGCTCTCCTATAATCTACCTCTGCCCTCTCTGTGTCACCCTTTTTATATGCTCTATTACCCGACCTAACACTCCCTCTCTCTGGTTGTGCTAGCCCATCCACAGATGTAATCATTATTAAGATAATTATTAACAATCTCATAACCCGGTACTATTTAAAAAAGTTTCTACCCTTTCTCTCCGATATAAAAAACTCCAGAATAAAAAACAGAAGCGCTATACCAAAAAAATACATGTACTGTTCATTGAAATCCTCAAAAACAACAGATCTAAACTGCTGCTTATCTAAACTTCTAATCTGCTCAACAATTGCTTCAAGGCCAAATTCGCTGTTCCCGGCTCTTACATATCTTCCACCTCCGGCCTCTGCTATATTCACCAATGTGGGCTCGTCCAGTTTGGTCACTACAATATTTCCATCTCTATCTTTAAGCAGCTCTCCACTCTCAAGAGGAATTGGCTTGCCCTCTTGCGAACCAATCCCCAAGGTGTAAACTACTATACCTAATTCTCTAGCAGTTTTTGCAGCAGCTATAGGGTCGTCTTCATGATTCTCTCCGTCTGTGATAAGTACTATTGCTTTCCCCCCACCCTTACTTTCACTGCTAAAGCTCTTTATTGAGAGATTTATGGCATCGGAAAGAGATGTTCCCTGAACAGGCACAGAGTTAGTATTGATGCTGTTTAGAAATATCTTTGCGGATACATAGTCTGTTGTAATTGGTAGTTGTACAAATGCCTGTCCTGCAAAAACAATCAGTCCTATCCTGTCCTCTTTGAGCTTATCGGCCAATCTGGAGATTGCCAACTTTGCCCTCTCCAGTCTATTCGGGTAATAATCCTGTGCAAGCATAGAGTTTGAGACGTCCAGGGCAATCATCAATTCAATACCCTTTCCCTCTATCTCCTTTATTCTTGCTCCTAATTGAGGTCTTGACAGCCCAATTGCAAAAAAGAAAATTGCTATACTAAGAAAAATTAGTTTAATCCAACCTCTTACCCTTGAAGCATTTGGCATAAGTCTCTCTAAGAGCACACGATCTCCAAATCTCTCAATTCTCTTTCTTCTCACTCTTCTGTTTATAGCATGAAAAATAAACAAAAAAGGGATTAGAAGAATCAAATTCAAGTACTCAACCTGTGCAAACTGTATCATATCTAATAACCATTAAGGTACTCTTCTTAAAACAATTAATCTTAAAAACAACTCAAAAGCAAGAGCAAAAAGAGCAACTAGTGCATATGTCATAAAGAGCTCTTTATACACAGGAAATGAGTCTACGGTTGTACGACTTGTCTCCATTTTATTTATCTCACCATAAATCTCAAGCATCTTTGTGTTGTCTGTAGCCCTAAAGTATTTGCCCCCGGTCTCTTCGGCTATTTGTTTCATTAATGGCTCATCTATCTCAACCTGAACCTGTTGTATCTGAACCCCAAATGGAGTCATCACCGGATAGGGGGCAACTCCCATAGCTCCTACACCAATAGTATAAACTCTAACACCATAAGTCTTAGCAATCTCTGTGGCCATCAAAGGAGAGATTTCACCTCTATTGTTTACACCATCGGTAAGTAAGATTATCACTCGGCTCTTTGCCTGAGAGTCTTTTAGTCTTGCTACTGCAGTAGCTAAACCATTACCTATAGCAGTACCGTCTTCGATCAGACCAGTCTCAACCTCTTTCATCATATTTATAAGAGTTGCTCTGTCTGTTGTTAAAGGGCACTGAGTAAAGCTCTCGCCAGCAAAGACAACTATTCCCATCCTATCACTTGGTCGTTGAGCAATGAACTCAATCGCAATGTCTTTAGCGGCGCTTATTCTATCGGGTTTAAAATCTCTTGCAAGCATGCTTGTAGATACATCAATTGCAAAAATTATATCTATACCCTCGGTTGATACCTTCTCAAAATCGTCCGATGAACGCGGGCGAGCAATAGCTATTACAATAGCAGCTATTGTTATAACTCTCAAAATAAATGGAAGATGCCTTGAATACACTTTGATTCTTCCCCCTTTTCCCCTCCAAGGAGAGGATGCTGACACATTCAAAGTGGGCTCGCCCCCCTTAATATGTCTCCAAACATATAGGGCTACAATAGGTATCAGTAATAGAAGAAGATACAGCAAATTTGGATACTCAAAAAACATTATTTCTCTCCTTTTTCATTTTTTGTTAGCTCTTCTCTATTCGCCACACTATCTTGCAGATGTGCAGAGTTGACAAATCTTATTGCCTGCATTATTGAATTTTCACAATCCATTTGATTGGCAGTATATTTAGCAAACTTCACTAGATCAGATACATAGAAAAGTTCTTTTAGCCCATCAAATGGGGCCTTATCTATTTTCTCTTCTGTAAGGGCGTTAATTATCTCGTTAGAGGTCTGCTCCATCGCCTGTATATTAAATCGCATCTCTATATAGATTCGCAGAATATCCGACAATTTTGAATAAAACTCTTTCTGATCTCTCTGCCATAATTTCTCGCCTTTGAGTCGCTCAATCTCTCTAAGTGCAACTATATAAGGAGGATCTACTGTCTTTTGTGCAGAAAATATACCTCTTCTCTCTTTTAATCTTTTTAGGATTCTCTTTAACAAAAGTGCCAATAATAACATTAAAAATAGTAGCCCGGCCCATGGAAGTACCTCTTTTACGCTAAAGGGGTAATTCATCTGCCCTTTCACGTCGAACGGCTTAAAAGAGGCAGTATCTATCTGAATAGTGTTTACTTCAAGTACTCCTCCATCGAACGACAAGGTATCTGTACTACCATCGGGCTTAATCTTTAAAGCCCTAAATGCAGGTAAAGTATGAGTACCACTATCAAACGATGTGATAACAATCCTGCTCTCTAGCTCACTTCTACCCTCTCTGACCGTAAGTGTATCAGTTAAGGGTCCTTTAATAATCTCTACCCCTCCCAGCTCACTCCTCTCAGGTAAAATCCATTTAAGTCCCTCTCCCTTAGTCAAAATTGTTTTAAATTTTAGGGTTATCTGATCACCTATAAGTATAGTATCCTTTATACTCTTATCCATTACTATCTACTTTTAAAGAGTGATATTAAACCTTTTACATAGTCTTGATCCGTTGCAATAGAGACCGAATCGATTCTATACTTTCTAAGCAGCTGGGTAGTACTGTCGCTTGCACTTTTGTACCAGTAGCTGTAATACTCCCTAACCTTTCTGCTTGATGTATCGGCCCAACCACACTCTCCACTTTCGGAGTCCATAATCTTAACCAGACCAATATCCGGAATCTCCCTCTCTCTTAAATCGTATACAGAGATTACACATATATCGTGCCTGCCCGCAGCTATCTTCAATGCGTGCTCGTATCGTGGCTTGATATCAGGAGTGACATCTAACATATCTGAAAGTAAAAATGCAGTACATCTTTTTTTAATAGCATTTGTTAAAAACCTAAGTGCTTCTGATATATCTGTGGCTCTACTTTGAGGTTCAAAATTGAGAAGTTCCCTGATAATTCTGAGTAGGTGGCTACGCCCTTTTTTTGGAGGAATAAATTTCTCCACTTTATCACTGAAGAATAGTGCTCCAACTTTATCATTATTTGCAGATGCCGAAAAAGAGAGAACGGCCGAAATCTCGGTTACCAGATCTCTTTTTGTCATAGAACGGGATCCAAAAAGTCTCGACCCGCTCACATCTATCATCAAGACAACTGTGAGCTCTCTCTCCTCTTCATATACCTTTATGTAGGGGGCGCTCAGTCTTGCAGTCACATTCCAGTCCATATTCCTTATGTCGTCGCCATACTGATACTCTCTAACTTCGCTAAACGCCATCCCTCTCCCCTTAAATGCAGAGTGATACTCTCCGGCAAAGATTTGCCTGGACAACCCTCTGGTTTTAATCTCAATTTTTCTTACCTTCTTTAACAACTCCTTAGACATAACTCTTTTCTTGAATTGTTATGGTACTTCTACCGAATTCATAATGTCTGTGATGATACTCTCTGTAGTTATGTTTTCTGCCTCTGCCTCATATGTTAGACCAATCCTGTGTCTTAGAACTTCGTAACAAACAGCTCTTACATCTTCCGGAATTACATATCCTCTTCTCTTAATAAATGCATATGCCTTTGATGCCATTGCAAGACTAATGCTGGCACGTGGGGAGGCGCCATACGAGATAAGATCTTTCAGTCCCGGAAGATTATACTCTTCCGGTGTTCTTGTTGCATAAACGATATCTACGATGTATCTCTCTATCTTCTCATCCATGTAAACTTCGCGAACAACCTCTCTGGCTCGTACAATATCCTCGGGTTTAAGTACCTTTGAAGCCTTAGGAAATTCGCCGGAGTTATTCATTCTAATGATGAGCTTCTCCTCATCTTTTTTTGGATATTTTACAACTACCTTTAACATAAACCTATCAACCTGAGCTTCAGGAAGAGGGTATGTTCCCTCCTGCTCTATTGGATTCTGCGTTGCCATAACCAGAAATGGCTCGCCAAGCTTATAACTTACATCCCCAATGGTAATCTGTCTCTCTTGCATTGCTTCGAGCAACGCACTCTGCACCTTTGCCGGAGAGCGGTTGATCTCATCGGCTAGAATAAAATTGGCGAAAATCGGCCCTTTTTTAATCTGGAATTGCTCACTTTTTTGGCTATAAATCATAGTTCCTGTCAAATCGGCAGGAAGCAAATCGGGTGTAAATTGAATCCTGCTGAACTTTGCATCAACAATAGAGGCAAGCGTGTTGATAGCCAACGTTTTTGCCAGCCCGGGAACCCCCTCAAGGAGAATATGGCCGTTAGCCAGAAGTCCTATTAGTAGATTTTCTACCAGATGCTTTTGACCAACAATTACCTTGTTCATCTCCATCGTTATCATCTCAACAAATGCACTCTCTTTTTGAATCCTTTCGTTCAGCTCTTTGATATTTACGGTTTCCATATCGTTTGAATTAGTATTTTTGCACTTTGTATATCTTACAAATTTAAGACAAATAGTTTATAATGCGTTTCTTTATTTTATTATCATACAGAGGATCCGGATTCAACGGTTGGCAAAAGCAAATAGGGCTACCCTCTGTTCAGGAACACCTTGAAAATGCATTCTCTGTCTATCTCAGAATAAAATCCGAAATAACAGGGGCCGGAAGAACCGATACAGGAGTACATGCCATAAACTATGTAGCGCATTTAGATTGTCATGACATAGTCGCATGCAATACCCTGGCCGGGAACCCGTCTCTTTCAATTTACAAAATAAATGCCATTCTTCCTTCGGGAATAACTGTTCACAAGATAGTTCAGGTAGACGAGAGCCGACACGCAAGGTTCGATGCTGTTAAAAGAACATATAAATACTTTGTAAATACCACAAAAGACCCTCTCGTTTCTGACTTCTCATTTTTCTTCCCTTATAATTTGGACATAGAAAAAATGAACTACGCGGCATCTCTTCTGTGTGGAGAGAGAGACTTTACAAGTATGGCAAAGTTGCACTCTAACACAGTTACTAATATCTGCAATGTATACTCGGCAGAGTTCAAAGTTGGGTCTCCAATAGACCGAGAGTTAACAGATCTCTCTAAAAGAGATATACATACCCACCTCTATTTTGAGATATCGGCAAACAGATTTCTGCGAAACATGGTGAGAGCCGTAACAGGATCGCTTTTAGAGGTTGGCAGAGGTATAAGAGAGCCAGACTGGATACAAGAGCTGCTACAAAAAAAGAATAGAGCATTTGCAGGAAACTCAGTTCCTGCCCACGCTCTGTTTCTAACCGGCATTGATTATCCCTACAATGTTTTTGAATAATAATCTTTCTAAAGCTGCCGATTCTGCCACTCTCTCTTCATCTCAAGTGAATAGTCTACAGCCTTGTTAAGTAGATTGTTAAACCATTGAGTTTTTTTATACTCATTCACAACTCTTTCTAATAAATGATCACCCAAGAGAAATTCTTTATCTATTTTTTTAAACAAGAAGTAGTTTTTTAACTTATAAAGTTGTGAATAGTTATCATTTGCCGGAAATCCCGATGGCACTCTGCTTAAAGATGATTCGGTATCTAATGCAAAACCCGTAGCAAATTCTATTGCATTTACCATCTCATCTCCGTTTAACATTATCTCCTCTCTTATACTTTTTAATATATGCGATTCCGGCATGTAAATACCGGTACTTAGAATGCTGCTGCCAATGTAATTTGCATTATCTGCCTCTATATGAAAATAATAACCTGAGTGAGAACCCTTTTTACCGCCCTTAGATATAAACGCACCCATGTGAGTTTTGTATGGACTTTTATCTTTTGAAAACCGTACATCTCTATATATTCGGTAGGTACAATCTTTGATCCCGATGTTTTTAATTTCATCGTCAAATTGGGCAATCCCATCGATAAGTTTAATTACAAAACTGTTGAAAATCTCTACAGACTCCTTGTAATAACCTTTGTTGCGTTCAAACCAATCCCTGTTGTTATTATCACTAAGATTGTTCAAAAAATTTATAACTCTCTCCATCTCATAAAATGTTAAAACTTCAGAAACCCAGCTCGCTCTCTATAGGAATAAGCGCATTGAGCGACAACTCCACGAATTGGTCGAGAGGTAACCCTATCTTTTCACACTCCATAATAGACTCCCGCTTTACAGAAGCAGCAAAAAGTTTCTCTTTCATCCTTTTTGTTACAGACTTAACTTTAATGCTGGAAATTTTCTTATCAGGATAGACTAGAGCAACCGCAAATATCAATCCTGTAATTGTCTCTCCTGCAGCAAGCGCATGCTCGATTAGTTTTGTCCTCTCCAATCCGGTAGCACGTTCGTTGTGCATTCTTATTGCCTCTACAGCACATAGATTCATACCCTCCTTCTCAAGCATTGATGCGCCCACTATGCCGTGACTCATAGTGTTGGCAGCTGTTATCTCTACATCTACATCGTGCATTAATCCTGCTAAACCCCATGCCTCCTCATCTTCACCAAAATAGTTTGCCAAGCTTCTCATAACTGCTTCCGAAGCCAATGAGTGAGCTATCATTTTAGGGTTTTTAACATTATTTTGCAAGATTTCGAAAAATCTCTCCCTGTCTGTCATCTTGTTTTTATGCGTAGTAAAATAAATAGTTTTTATACAAATAACCCAAAGCAAAAATAGAAAAAATTAAGATATCTTTACACTATGAGAAATTCGATTAATCAATACAAAGAGCTAGTTTTCATAGCCATTATTTTTACTGTTTTAAGGCTTGCTTCACTGTTTTTTATGGGTCTTATGCCACAAGATGCTTATTACTCCTATTATTCCGAGAACTTGGCATTATCGTATTTCGACCATCCTCCAATGATAGCTTATATGATAAAGCTCTTTACCTCTCTCTTTGGAAAATCTGTTCTTACTCTCCATTTTGCCGACTTTATTGTTACATCGGCAACCCTGTTCATTACGTACACATTAATAAAAAGGTCTACAGAAAATGAAACAGGGCAAAAGGCAATGATATTGCTCTTGACAGCACCTTTTGTTACTGTGTTGAGTATAAACAGTACTCCCGATGTCCCTCTTCTTTTCTTCTGGTCACTCTCACTATTATTGGGATTCAGAGCTTTGGAGGATGGCAGATGGTTTTGGTGGATTCTTTCGGGTTTGGCAGCAGGATTTGCATTCGACAGCAAGTACACAGGTATACTATTGCCTGCCGGGATGCTGTTGTATCTACTTATATCTAAAGAACACAGAAAGTTTCTTCTCTCTAAAGAGTTCACATTATACGCTTTCTCATTTGTAGTTGCTGTTTTACCTGTAATTATATGGAATCTGGATAATGACTTTATCTCATTTCGATATCAATCTGCCGAGCGAGCAAGCGATATTACTAAATTTAATTTCGATCCAAAATTGTTCCCCGGTTTTCTTGGATCACAACTTGTTCTGGCACTTCCTCTGTTACTTTTACCAATTTTCTATGCGGGATACAAGATTATCTCACGGCTTATTAATGGAGAGCGTCAGGAGTGGTATCAAATCTATTTCGCATCTTTCGCTTTACCAATGCTCTTTCTCTTTACATCTCTCTCATTTGTCTATTGGGTTAAGATAAATTGGATAATGCCTGTTTACATTACTGGAGCTCTTTTGGCAGCATCTGTAATTAAAGGGAGAAAAGCTTTACGTTATCAAACAGCCATCTCAATGCTGGCACATATCGGTTTGATTATTCAGATAATATGGATGCCTATTGCCGTTAAGTCAGATGACACATGGAGCGGATGGGATGAACTGTCGAATAAGGTAGAGCAACTGGATAAGAGTGGTGAAAATAGGTTTATTTTTTCCGACAACTCCTACAAAATATCAGCAATACTTAATTTTTATCTGGAAGAGCATGTATATGCCGGTAATGTAATTGGTCAAAGTGCATATCAGTTTGCACTGGATAATCACGATCTAAGCCATCTTGATGGTATGGATGCACTTTATGTTACTTCTGAGAGATACCGGAAAAAGAGAGCAAAAGATGGTCCTCCCGAGGAGTATCTGCTACCATACTTTTCATCTGTAGAGATGATTGACTCATTAGTGATATATGATATTGACGGCGAGGAAGAGCGGAAATTTTTTTTCTATGAATGCCTAGATTACAGTTTAGAGAATGTTTCTCGATAAAACACATATAAAACACCTGGTTTTCACACTTTTTATTATGTGTGCTGCAGTCTCTTTACATGGTTTTTCCTATCAGCCAACAAAGAGGATAGAGAGGATAACAATCTCTTCGGAAGCAAATTATCCCCCATATTGCATAATTGATAATTCGGGTAAACCTACGGGATTTTCGGTTGAGCTTATCACTGCGGCAGCAAAAGCTGTTAATATAGAGGTTGAGATAAGATTGGGAATATGGCCTTTTATAAAAGAGGAGCTTATCTCAGGAAGCATAGACGCGCTTCCTATAGTTGGTAGAACCCCCGAAAGAGAGGGTATGATTGACTTTACATTCCCATATCTTAGCATGGAGGGGGCGGCATTTATTAATAAAAATAACAGTAGCATCAAGGCACCTAAAGATCTATCGGGGAAGAAGATTCTAGTTATGAACAGCGACAATGCCGAAGAGTATGTGAGGAGAGAGGGGATTACAGACAGCATAACAACCACCTTCTCTTATCAGGAGGCATTTAAATTATTATCGAATGGTGGTTATGATGCAGTTATAACTCAAAAGGTTCTGGGAATTACTATTCTTAAAGAGCTAAATATCAAAAATGTTGAGATCGCGAATTTCCCATTACCAAACTTTAGGGTAGACTACTGCTTTGCTGTTCAAAAGGGGAATGAAGAGTTACTCTCACTATTGAATGAAGGGTTGTCAATCATAATTGCAGACAAAACTTATGATAAAATTTATTCCAAATGGCTTGGCCCAGATTCCCGGTATAAGATTACAACTAAGGATTTTTTCAAAATAGCACTATGGATCATCATACCTTTCGCACTAATTTTCTCTCTTGCCTCCATAATTATACTTAGAAGCGAAGTTAGAAAAAGGACTGCGCTGCTAAGAGGAGAGGTAGAGAGTCATATCAAGACTCTCAAGGAGCTTACCGAACTTAAAAACAATCTTGAGAAAATTGTTGACGATAGGACAAAGGAGTTGGAATCATTCACTTACTCTGTATCACACGACTTACGAACTCCTCTCAGAGCAATCTCGGGCTTCTCAAAAATTCTCACCGAAGATTACGGCAATTTATTAGATTCTGAGGGGAAAAGAGTCTGCAAAGTAATTGAAGACAACACTATTAAAATGTCTACTTTGATTGACGATCTACTAAGACTTTCCAGACTTAACAGATGTGAGCTCTCTATTGAAAGATTGGAGATGGCCCGGATTGCCGAAGAGGCCTTTTTAGAAACAACAACGGAATTGGAAAGGAGTGTGGTGGATTTTTCTATCGATGATCTTCCTGATTCATACGGAGATAAAGCCCTTATTAAACAGGTTTTTATAAATCTAATCTCAAACGCTGTAAAATTCACAAAAAACCACTCAAACCCTTTTGTAAAGATAAGGCATCAAGAAATAGGAGGAAGAGCAGTATTCATTGTTGAGGATAACGGTGCAGGTTTCGACATGAGGTATTACAATAAATTATTTGGTGTCTTTCAAAGACTCCACTCTTCCAGAGAGTATGAAGGGACAGGTGTTGGGCTTGCTATTGTAAAGTCTGTGATTGTCAAACATGGCGGAGAGGTCTGGGCAGAAAGTGAGCAGAATAAAGGGTCAAAATTTTACTTCTCCCTTAAATAATAAAAGATTATTAAGCACTCATTAAATATTTTTTAATAATTCGCTAAAACGGATTAAATTTATAGGTGTAACCTAAACAATCGGGAGTATGAAAGATGATAAGCACTTATTGTCCGACCCGGCAGAATGGATGACAACCAGCGAGTTTGTCAGCAAGGATGGAGAGGTATCGAACGCCATCGGAGAGATAAAAATAACCGTCGAAGATGATGCAATAATCAAGGATTGCTGGTATTGCATTGAAGGAGACAAAACACGCAACTGCTGTAAAATCACCAAAGAGTCAGAAAACTGTTACAGTTTTGAGGCAGAGAGTAACTCTCTGGGTAGACACCATGGAGAGCTACACACAGACCGCAACCTGCTGTTTTCGAAGTATCAGGTCGAAAACAGCTCGGTTAACGGCTTTGAGGTTTACATCAAAGATAACGATGAGTGCTGCTCTTATGGTTTTCTCTACGACGGCAACAGACTCATAAAGACATGGCGGTCGGTAATGGTGAGAATGTTTTAAATCCTCTTACAGGAAAAGAGCATACACTACACCTATAACTCCAATAGTAGCAAGAGTGTATACAATTTTTGCCGGCATAACACCATTGTTTTCCGCTGCTTTACCAAAGATTCCAAACACTAATGGGTGTGCTAGAAAAGGCATTGCAAATACAAATGCTATCATCTCTGCAGCTTGAGAACCAAACATACCTCCCTGTATTGCGGCAAAAAGGCCAAAATGTGATATTGCAGATGAATTTGCCATTACCGCATCATTTAAACCAACTCCTCCAAGATGTAGTATGAATAATCCCCCGAAAACAGCAGTAAGTTGCCAACCAAGAGAGAAGAGCATTAACGCTTTAACCTCCTTTGCACCCTCTGAATTCGATTTTCTTAACATTCTAAGTGAGATTACGGTAAAAACCACCCCGGCTATAACAATCATTAAAGTGTATGGGATGTTAAGATTTCCCGCAGCAGCACTGGCTGCCAATACAGAAAATACAAAGATATGACCTACAAATGGAATGTTTATCATGATTGGAGCTCTCAATTGTGCAACTTCTCCAAGGTCTCCGGCTGTACATGCTCCTGTTAGGCCTGAATGTGAAAGAGAGCCGGCCATCCCGGGAGCCAAGTTTCTAATATTATTAGCTTTACCAAACATTATAAGCAGAGCCAAACCTCCAAACATCCAGAATAACTGGCCAAAAAAGCCATACGACAAAACCTCTGTCATTCCTGTAAGTTGGAACGCCTCTGCAATCCTCGACCCTCCTACCATAAAGTTGGCAGCAAGGACAACCGGTATACCTGCAAATAGAAGCGCTCTTAATGTAGGCCCAAACTTCCAGTTTGGAAGTAACATACCTGCAGTAACAGACAATATCATTGCAAAGAAAATTTCCGGCAAGGCAATAACTCCCCTTATAGCACCGGCTACATAGTATGAAATAAGTAGAATTGATAAAATTGAGATAGTCTCTATTACCCCTTTTTTGATGTAGGCCGGTTTGTTAGTAATCTTTGCTCTGTAGCAGATAAGTATTATTGAAGCTACCAGACCCAGGTAGCCCAGAATCGGATAGAAGCCGTCTAAAGCTTCACCCTCGTTATGCCCAACAATTACTCTTTTAAAAGACTCTATACTTATAAGTATAAAAAATGCCCTTATAAGGTAAATGAACTGAGTGAATTTAGTACCAAGAAAGATCTCGTCTTGTGAGACAATTACAATGTCTTCGTTATCGAGAGATTCTCTTTTAAGAATTTTTCTTATCTCCTGACCACCCATGAAGAAAGATGCAATCAGCGCAGTAATGGTAACTTTACTGGTAAATCCGATAATTGGAAACTCCTTCAGTCCTGGCGAAGCCATGCCGGTTTGTGTTAAAATAAAACCCATCAATAATCCAAATATTACAATAATCAATATTGGAGAGTAACGGGTGCCGGCTACAATGGTTCTTGCAACCAGAACCATAGATATAACCATAAGAAAAGTAAGCCAGAACTGATTCAATATGTGAGTACTGGCCATGAAATCGGTGATATTTTCCATCGATTGTTATTTAAAAGAATTAGTTATTACGGCTGCAAAAATATTACTAAATCTCAATTTACAAGCATTATTGGAGATTTTATCTTCAATTTTATTAACTTTATAATTCAATCTTACAACTTGTTATGCCTTACTTGGTTCTAATAATGAATGTCTTGTACTTGCAAAGATTCTTCAGATGGTTAAGGTGTCTGCTGTTCGTAACTATTTTGCTCACTCAATTCCATTTAGAAGCATTTTCACACTCTCCTAAAAAACAGCATACCAGAATAGAAAAAGAGGCGTATCTAATCTTTGGATCAGGCACTTCCCGCTCAATTTTCAGAGATATGGCCACCTCTCCGCTCTTCTACTCAGGTTACACTTTTACATTCAAAGGTGGTACAGAGTTTATAAGTAGCCGAAAAGAGACTCTTTTAGATGTTACATACCAAACAGGAGATCATAGAAGCAGAATGAATTATACCTCCACCTCTTCGAATTTTCACTCATTCGAAGCTAAAGCATCTTCCCTCTTTATTATAACAAAAAATAGATCTGGCAGATACTCAATTTTTATAGGTCCAGCTGCAATATCAACACTCAATTATCGTCAAAACAGATCACTCATGAACAACTCCTTTGGGATGGAGAGTATTAGCAGCATAATGTTTTCATCAAAGCTTAAATATAATTGCTTCAGAAGAGTAAGTCATGGAGTAAGAGATCATCTCTACTTTTATTTAGACGTTTCTCTCATCAACTTTAACTACAGACCAGGGTATGCCTACAACTATTTACCTCAAATTGAGAACTCACAAATCAACAGCTTCTACGATTACAAGCTTAGCGTAAACGGATTCAGAGCCAATTCGGGAGTCGGCTACTCTAGATTTTTAAAAAACGGAAATGCACTCCGGTTATCATACAACTTTACTGCCTATAATGCACCGGGTAGATTTGAGGAGTTCTCTCATGCAACACACTCTATAGTATTATCTTTTTTATTCAGATATAAATAGTAAATATGAAAAAACTTGCCTCAATTGCAATATTACTGTTTACTCTTCTCTCTTGCGAAAAGTTAATATTTAAAAGAGATCTCGCATCGGCAGACCCTTTCGTAAATTTTGACTATCTCTGGAGTGAAGTAGATAGAAAGTATGCATATTTCCAACTTAAGGGTGTTGATTGGGATAGTGTTAAGCGGGTTTATAGGGGAAGAATTTTTTCAAATATATCTCAAGACTCACTTTTTAAAGTTATGGGAAGTATGCTAAATGAGCTTAGAGATGACCACACAAATTTACTCTCCCCTTTTAATGTCTCTCGTTATAACGCCTATTTAAGAGGAAAAGATAATTATGAGTATAGAACAATAAAAGAGAACTATCTTGGGAGCAGTGAGTATACAACAGAAAGTTTCAGGCACGCCTATATATCAAACAATCAGATTGCATATATAAGATACAGCAGCTTTATAAACCCTGTCTCCGACTTTGCGATGGACTTCATGCTTAATAAATATATCAACACTAAAGGTATTATTCTGGATCTTAGAGAGAACGGAGGTGGTAACTTCTCAAATATTACAAAAATTTTGAGTCGTTTTGTGGATTCAAAAACTCTTGTAATGTATAACAGAACACGAAACGGACCGGGCAGAGGTGATTTTGGACCTTATGAACCATTCTATATCTCTCCCTCTTCGAGAAAAAAATTCATCGGCAAACCAATTATAGTACTCATAGACAGAGGATCTTACAGTGCAACCACCTTTTTTGCACTGGCCGCAAAGGCAATAGATAACATATACCTAATAGGAGATAAAACCGGTGGTGGAGGCGGGCTCCCTAACGGAGGACAACTACCAAACGGTTGGACATACCGATTTTCAATAACCCAATCATTCGATCTCTTTAAGGTCAACTATTCAGAAGAGGGGGTAGAACCCGATATATACGCAGAGATAAACTGGTCTGACAATAAAAAAGATGAGATTCTCGAAAGAGCTATAACCTTCATACTTAATTCAGAAAAACTGTAAAAAATGATAACCTACACTAGATTAACAACTCTTTACTCGCTGCTCATTCTTATTACTTTGAGCTGTACTTCAAAAGATAACATAGATCAACTCTCTGGGTTTGTTAACCCTTTCATAGGCACAGACGCTCATGGCCACACCTATCCCGGTGCAGCAACCCCTTACGGTATGGTACAACTCTCGCCCCAAACAAGACTTACAGGTTGGGACGGATGTTCGGGATATCACTACTCCGATACAATAATATATGGATTTGCCCATACGGCATTGAGCGGCACAGGAGTCAGCGACTACGGAGATATCCTGATAATGCCGGTAAATAAATCGGAAAATATTCCACTCTCTAATGAAGAGTACTCCTCTCCTTTCAAAAAAAGAGAGGAGAAGGCATCTGCAGGTTATTACAGAGTGTTTTTAGACAAACCCGGAGTGTTAGCAGAGATGACCGTAACGCCTAGGGTAGGATACCACAGATATACCTATGGCAATAACCATAAAAGCATAATTATTGATCTTTCTCACAGAGATAAATTACTGGACTACAATCTTGAGGTTATTGGAGAGAGAGAGATTCGAGGTTTCCGTAGATCTTCTAACTGGGCAAAAGATATGATATGGTATTTCCATATTATTTTTTCCGAAGAAATTGAGAGTTTTAAACTCTCCCAAGAGAAGAAAATTGCTCTCATTACCTTTAGCGGAGATACTCCTGTTTTAGAGATTAAGGTTGCTCTCTCTGCTGTAGACTATATGGGAGCTCTCAATAATTTGAACAGTGAGCTGTCGTTTTGGGGTTTTAATCAAGTTAGAGATAGCGCAAAGGAGAGTTGGAACAGGGAGTTATCGAGAATAGTGGCAGAGGGAGGCACTAAAGAGAGAATGGAGATTTTTTATACGGCTCTTTATCATGCCATGTTGCAACCAAACCTTTTCACCGATTCAGATGGAAGGTACAGAGGTATAGACAAAGAGATTCATACAGCTGAAAATTTCACCAACTACACTGTGTTTTCGCTTTGGGATACATACAGAGCATGGCATCCGCTTATGACAATCATAGACAGTTGTCGATCTTCTGATTATGTTAAATCAATGCTCAACATGTATGACAAAGGGGGGTTATTACCTGTTTGGGAGTTGAGTGCCAATGAAACCTTCTGTATGATTGGATACCATTCGGTTTCTGTAATTGCAGAAGCTTGGCTTAAAGGGGTCAGAGGTTATGACGGAGAGAAAGCTTTGGAAGCGATGATTTCCAGTGCTAAAAGAGATCACTTTGGTCTTAATTATTACAAAAGCAGAATGTATATTCCCGGTGATAAAGAGCATGAATCTGTCTCAAAAACTTTGGAATACTCATACAATGATTGGTGCATTGCAATGATGGCTAAAGATTTAGGAAAAGAAGAGATTTTCAAAGAGTATCTAACCAGATCTCAATTCTATAAGAACCTTCTCTGCCCAAACACAGGATTTATGAGACCAAAACTGAACGGAGCTTGGCTTAAGCCCTTCGATCCTGCAAGAATTGATTGGCACTTTACAGAGGCAAACTCATGGCAATATAGCTTTTACGTCCCGCACGACATCAACACTTTGATTGCTCTTCACGGAGGAGCAGAAAAATTCTCCGATCTACTGGAACAGATGTTCACCGACAGCTCCGGAGTCAAAGGTAGAGATATGAAAGATGTAACCGGCCTTATTGGTCAGTACGCTCACGGTAACGAACCTAGCCATCACGTTGCCTATCTCTTTACCTATGCAGGAAAACCATGGAAAACTCAGGAGAGGGTGAGAGAGATTATGGATAACTTCTATACAAATAGAGCAGATGGACTTATTGGGAATGAGGACTGCGGACAGATGTCTGCTTGGTTAGTTATGAGCGCTATGGGCTTCTATCCCGTTGCTCCGGCATCAAACACTTATGTGATTGGTACACCATGGTTTAAAAAGGTTACTATAAATCTGGAAAATGGCAAAAAATTTATAATAAAAGCAGATAACCCTTCAAAAGAGAGGAGATACATTAAGAGTATAAAATTAAACGGAGATCGGTATAACAAATATTATATTACGCATCAAGATATAAAAAGTGGTGGTGAGCTCTATTTTGAGATGTCGGGCAATGCCCCTACCGATAGAATATACACACCAGAAGAGCTACCCGTAAACAGCATTGCCGATAATGTGGGTGTAACACTACCCTATTTTGAATACACATCATCTACATTCACAGACTCTGCAGAGGTCTCAATTCATCACAATTCAAAAAATGCTGTAATACGCTACACTATAAACGGAAAAACCCCCGACAGTAACTCTGAAATCTACACTAAACCTATAGTGATTAAAGAGTCGGGCACAATAAAAGCTGTTGCCTATTACCAAAACGGAGGTGTGAGTGGCGTTGAAGAGTCCTCCTTCAACAAAATACTTACAGATAGAGATATAATCTTAATAAACCCCTATCACCCTGCTTACGATGGGGGCGGAAAGAGAGCATTGACCGATGGGCTGCGTGGAGGCAAAAATTGGAGACTCGGTGGGTGGCAGGGGTATCAAGGTTGCGATTTGATTGCTGTTCTTGATCTTGGAAAGATTGCACCTATAAGAGTAATTTCTACAGGGTTTATTCAAGATATTGGGTCGTGGATCTGGATGCCCTCATCTGTTACCTATATGATCTCTAACGACGGAGTCAATTATAAAAAAATTGGAGAGATAAAAGATATTGCTCCCGTAGATAGTTACGAAACCATAACCAGGGATGTCTTTATAAAGACAGATAATTTGGGCAGATATATTAAAGTTATTGCCAAAAACTACGGAACAATCCCATCTTGGCACCTAGGGTCGGGTGGCAATGCATTCATATTTGCAGATGAAATAATTGTTGAATAGAATCTCATATTATATATGTTTTAATAAATTCGCACTATATTTAGATCATAAACAGAACTTAAACATGAAAGGAAAAATCTTTAAAGATTCTAACAATATTTACCAGGATCAGGCTAGAGTTATGCTCGATTACTATCTGAAAGCTGCAGAAAAGATTGTGCTTGAAGAGAAAATTATTGAGAAGAAAATTGCAGAACTTGAGGAGGAGAGAGCCAATCTGAATAAGTCTGTAGCATCTGCCTCTATGTGGAAGTGGCTGTTGTTGATTTTTATAATTCCTTTCTTTATCTTTTACACCAAAGAGAAGAAAATTAAAGAGGGGATATTAGCTCTGGATAAAAAGATAGAAGAGTTGAATTTAAACCACAAAAATATCTTCAGAGATTATAGAATCAATAAAATGGCCGTTGCTTATGTGCCGGTTGCCAACCAAGTTAAATATGAGAATAAAAGCTTTATTGTTGACTATACAGGGGCAACGCCCTCTTTAGATTTTAAGCTGCAAATCTCCCGACATAATGAGCTTCTATCTCAAAAAATCTCTGAATTAGAGAAGATTACCAAAGATGCCCCTTTAATTGAGAGTTCATTTAACAGTCAGAGCGTAGACACTCACGAATTCTCCGCTTCAATTCCCCAAATTAAGCACAACGACTATTTTGGTTCACTTGAGAGGTCTCTTAAAACGCTCTCCTTTTGCCTCGACGACATAGAGACTACCTCTGCATCTCTGCCTCTGGTAAAACAAAATAGCGATTTTCATAATTTTATAAATGAGTTCACTGCCCGAGAATTGCCGGAGAATGCCCCGGTATACGAGATTTTTAATTCATCCAAATTTGAGGCAGACATTTCAAAATTCCAAGAACTCAACAAAATGAAAGAGGCACTTTCCAAAGAGAATGAAAAGTTTGAAGATGTTCTTAAACAGCTAATGGTGGTTTTAGCAAACTCAGTTCAGACTATTGCCTCGCTTAAAGTATCTTCGGCAGATAAGATAGTAACCGAATCGAATAAACTTCTTTTCAAAATACTAAAATCCCCATATAATCATTACTCTCCTCTTCTTGAACAAGCAGAGATAGAAAGAATCAGTAATGAGAGTTTTAACTACGGAGAGTCTATTCAAGACTATGTTCCTTTTCAATTAAAAAGTAGTTCAAGAGTTAAATACAATCTTTTAACAGGAGAGTGGACAGCCGAAGATGGAAGCACCACAAATTCCCCTTTCGGAATTCATCAAATTCACGAGGAGATAGTAGCCCCTATTGTTCAAGCTCTGATGGAGGAGAGCAGAAAAGAACGACTGAAGATCTATAATCATATAAAAGATCAGAAGATAAGCTATCTAAATAAATGGCATCAAGACACTGAGGATTTCTACGGAAGAAACAGAGCAGAGAGCGCCGACCTAGTTAACCTGATGAGAACAACTTTAAGTGAGTATGTTGCAGCATACAACACCATGATATCTATGCAAAAAACAGAGGAGTCAATGAAGCAGTCGGGGGGGGCATTGGAGTCGGCTGTAGTTGAATCCAGAGGAAACTCGGCAGAGGTTCTTGTTGCATTTGAAAAGCAGTCTCAAGAGTTCATGAATGTTCAGAATGATTTCGAAAACTTCATGGAAAAATTAAAAGATGATATAACTAAAAAGGCAGATAGTTTTGAACATATAGATTATTACGAGGCCATTTTAAGAGATGGAACATCAAAAGAGACCGCAGTTGCAGCCAAACAGATTCACGAGTTGGAAGAGAGAAGAAAACCGCTTATAGCTGTGAATCCTCTTTTTGCAAAAATTTCCGACATCCCGCCTAAACCAGATGTTGACAATATTACCTACGAGATGATCTCTCTAAACTTAAATACCGTTGCCAAAGAGGCCATAATGGAAATCGACAATAAAAACGAGTATGGCAGTATTTAACTATAAGATAGATACCCAGGATCTGGCACAAGAACTTGGAAACGTCACAAAAAATGTAGATGCAGCTACCGATGCGGTTGTATCGCTCCAAAGTGCAGTTATCGCAGCCGAGGAGAGGGCTGCCAAACATCTTTGCGATAATGTAAATAGAGGCTTTTATTCACTCATTCACTCGCAGATCTCCCAGAAAATTGCCAAGTATAAGAGCGAATTTGAATCCAAAAGGATGTTGCTCGCACATCAAAAGAAAGCACTGTTGGCAATTAAAATTCGAATGGAGAGAGATTACCATATGATCTCCTCAAGGTATGAGAAGTTGTTCAGCGGATTAAATAGAATACTTCAAACGCGAATTTTTGAGTTAGACAAACCTCTGGTAGACTTCTCTTACAGAGACGTAGGAAAGATATCTAACAGAACAAAATCTCTCTCTGCAACAGTACCGGTTACTCAACTTGAATCTATAACTTCAAGTCAAATAGTTGTTGCATCGGATATAAAAAGAAAGTGCTTTAATGTGATTAACTCTTCCAAAAAATTCATCCAAGAGATGAAAAGCCAGGAAGAGATTACAAAGAGGGTTCTCGTAGACGATTACTCAGATAAAAGCCACGAGAGGTTGATGCCTGTTTTGATGTATGAGTTTATAAAAGATCGCAACTCCATTACAGGTGCAGAGGTGATATTTCCACAAAACCATCTTACAGAGTCTTTCGAAAGCTCAATCTCAGAAATTCTTCTCTCAGATTTAGACCGGCTAAAAATGGAGTTAGACAATCCTCAGTGGATAGAGATACAAACAGAACTCAAGAAACAGATAATGGACTCAAAAGCTTCGGCAAGAGTAAAAGAGGTTGCTCACAATCTATTTTCTCAAAACTTTAGTATTAACAATATTTAAGAGATGGCACTAAAGAAATCTTTCACAGAGAAGGTGAGTAAGACTGTAATTGTCAACTTTGAGCCATCTAAGAAAGGGGGTTCTAAAAGCGTTACGGTAGAGATTCCCGTAGAGATTAACCTTGAGTTCGACTCACAACCTTTTACCCAAAGTGTAAAGGAGTGCGAGGAGAATATAATCTCTTTAACCAATGCTGTAAACGAGACCGAAAAAGCAGAAGTAAAGGCAAGAGAAGATAGCTCTATGGCTGTTGCCAAATCTATTTTGGATGGTTTTTTTGGATATATAAGATCCGAAATTAGTCAGCAAGCCCAAGAGCTCAAGCAAAATGCAGATTCCATGCATATTGTCCTTAACGAACTCATGAAAAAATGCAGCTCTTTAAAAGATCAGATGAGCAAGGATTTTAAAAGAATCTCCGACAGATATTTAAAAATTTTTCAAGATCTAAATAAAGAGTTGTCATTCAGGATTTTTGAACTTAACAAACCGGCATTTACATTTGAAAAGGAGACGAACAATCATAAATCCAGAGTTCTCAATACAGATTTAATAAACACTGTTGGTGTTTTTGGAACGGAATGTGGCTCAATGCTCTCTCGCCTAAGCGTCTCAATTGCAAAAAAGAGAGCCCATGAAACGATTATCAAGTCTAAATCATTCCTTTTAAACCAAAAGAGCAATTCGGCACAAATATCGAACTCTCTTATAGACGAAGAGAGAGAAGGTAAGCTCTATGTGCCTGCACTTTTTATCGAGACAACAGATGATAAGGGATTTTTAGAGAGGAGACTCTTCTCTCAAGAGCTCCTTACACAAGATACAACAACTCACATTTGGAGTAATTTGCTAAACAGCGTATCATCTACAGAAAACAGTTGGTCTGAGATGAGTCCCTATCAACTAGAGGAGCTTAAACAGGAGTTTCTCGAACAACTCGAAAAGAGAATCCCATATTCAAATACAGCAAACAGTAGAATTAAAGAGACCCTGCTTAATATTGCAGACTTTGGAAAAATTAAAATACTTCGAAACTAAAATTATATGAAAGAACTTAAGGAGATCAGAATAAGCGAAGCACATCTGCATCTTAAAGATAATCTGGTAAGAAGTTCTATCTTACCCGAAAAAAGTTCGGAATTGGGAAGAAACATCTCAATCCTTGGAGATACTGTGATTGAGGGTGCCACTTATGCATACAAGCTTGAAATAGAACAGGGAGATGTCTCTTTTCGCGGTGCAGTTTTCACACAATTGGAGCTATTTATTAATACATCTGCAAAGGGGAATATTGAATTTCTTAAAAGTGTAGGATCGGCAAACAACGTAGTTTCCAGAGCTTTGGAATGCAATCTCTCGTTCTACTCCGATATCAATGCAAAGAAGGTTACACTTACAAACGCTTTTGTTGCCGGAAGTATATATGCCGATGAAATTTCGATCCAAAACTGTGTAGTAATAGGTGGTCTTTTTGCAACTCAGAGTCTAGAAATTATAAACTCAATTGCCGGTACTTTTAACTCTCCCTCCGTTAAAGCAGAAGATAAAGTATTTCTACTCCTGCCAAGTGCATTCTCTATAGAAAAGGTGATGTTCGCTCCCGGAACTAAATTTATAAATCTTTCACTTGCCGATCTTGGCTCTCTTTTCAAAGGAGCCCCTCAAGCAGAGGGATCCGGAATGATTGAGATGGATATCGAGAATGACGAGGCTAAAACTACTTTAAGTTCGGGAGATAGTAATAGAACCATAAGGAGCTATACAATTGTCGGAAAGGTTTTAGCTGCCGATCTTATAGATACAGAAAAATTCAATAACCACTTCCTACTTTCTGCCGCAGGTCTAAGCTCTCAGCTTTTAAAAGTTTACGACCTTGGGGTTGATGCCTCCGGGAATAGAGTTGAGCTCACTCCAAAAAACATCAAAGCTTTCTTTTTTGAGATTCTAACAGGAAAGAGAGAGATCTGCACTATAGATGGCAAATTCAATCTTTCCGAAGTAGTTAGCAAACTAAGCAATACATAATCAATTATAATACTAAATCACAATGAAAGCTATTTTTCAATCAAAGATTATTTTTACTCTTATTGCAATGGTCTTATCTAATTTACTCTATTCTCAATCTATATCGCTTCCAAAACCGGAAACAAAAGGTAATATATCGCTCGAAGAGACAATAAACAACAGACGATCGAGACGTTCATTCGAAAAAGAGGGTGTAACCATAAAAGAGGTTTCTCAAATATTATGGTCTGCCTACGGGATTACCAAGCCAAACACATCTGCTCAAACAAGAGGGGGGTTAAGGACAGCACCGTCTGCGGGAGCCAGATATCCACTGGAAATTTACGCTGTTGTTGGAGACAGAATCGAAGGAGTACCTGCTGGTCTATACAGATATATAGCTATAGATCATAAACTCGAATTGGTAATAGCCGGAGATCTCCGCAAAGAGCTTTGTAAAGCAGCTTTAAATCAGAAGATGGTAGAAGATGCACCTTTCTCTGTATTTTATAGCGCCGTTTACAAAAGAATAACAGATAGATACGGCGATAGAGGAAAAGAGAGATATGTTTGCATGGATCTGGGACACTCAGCTCAAAACGTATATTTACAAGCCGAATCTCTCTCGCTTGGTACTTGTGCAATTGGTGCATTTTCCGACGATAAAGTTATAGAGCTCTTAAAGCTTCCCCAAGAGGAGACACCTCTCTATATTATGCCTATCGGCAAATATAAATAGCAGTATGAAGAACGGATTCAACCCATGGCACTGTGTCTCACCGGGAGATAAAATACCAAATCAGGTAAACGGTATTATAGAGATTCCAAAGGGCTCAAGAGCAAAGTACGAACTAGACAAAGATAGCGGATTATTAAGACTAGACAGAGTGCTCTACTCCTCTGTTTATTATCCCGCTAACTACGGCTTTATTCCCAGAAGCTTCTGCGAAGACAAGGACCCTTTAGATATTCTTATACTCTCTCAGATAGAGGTGGTTCCACTTTGTATTGTAGAGGCAAAAGTAATAGGAGTAATGAGGATGTTGGACAACGGAGAGGCCGATGACAAGATCATTGCCGTTGCCTCGGGAGACCCTAGCGTAAGTCATTACAACGATATCTCGGAACTCCCATCACACACTAGAGCAGAGATCATGAGTTTTTTTGAAGATTATACAAAACTTGAAAACAAAACAGTTGTTGTAAAGGAGTTTCTCGGACGCTCTGTGGCAGCCGCTATTCTTAATGAAAGCTTAGAGCTTTATGAAAAGCTCTTCGATGAATGTACCGGCTATAAGTAAATATGTAGATATGAAAAAGCTTTCTTCTGAAGAGTCTGAATTGATCAGAGAGCTGGAAAAGAGTCGACATAGAAATATTAACCTGATTAACTTTATCAAAAACTATCCTGTTATCTCTATCTATAGAGCAAATAGATCGGTTTTAGTAAAAGGGAGGAGTGATCACATTTGGGCATACTTAAGCACAGAATCTCATTATGAACTATTAGAGTTGTTAAGATTCGTAGAAAAGGATGATATTCACTTTGCTGTAGCAGAGGAGTGGATGGTTCCATACATATCTAAAGCAAGGTCTATCAAGAAGATATTCAAATGCACCAAATTCTTTCTTGATGAGTCAGCTCTACTCCCTCAACCAATTATCAAAATCCAAAAGATAGATTCAAAAGATGCTGCTTTCATTTTCCGGCACTATAAGTATTGCGGCTTTGTATCTGAGGAGTACATAAAAGAGCGGATTGAAAATGGAATAGCCCTAGGTATATATGTGAACAGATCACCTATAGCATGGGTAATGACCCATGACGATGGCGCAATGGGCTGCATGAATGTACTTCCTGAGTACAGAAGAAGAGGTTATGCACACGAACTTACCATATCTTTGGCAAATATTTTACGATCTCATGGAGAGCTCGTATATGTTCATATCGAAAGTGACAATATAGAATCTTCAAATCTTATTAAAAAGATTGGATTTAAGCCATTTAGTGTCGTAAACTGGTTATACACATAATATTGTTATATTTGCAGTCTATTTAAAGAGCAATGATAATAAACAACAATATAAAAAATGCAGCTAAAATAATCAGAGAGGGAGGGCTTGTGGCCTTCCCCACCGAGACCGTTTACGGACTTGGTGCGAATGCGCTTGACCCCATGGCTGTGACAAAAATTTTTATAGAGAAAGAGAGACCCACTTTCGACCCACTTATAGTACATATTGCAGACAGCAATCAATTAAAGGAGTTGGCTCTGGATGTAGATGACCGAGTTATGGCTCTTACATCTGAATTTTGGCCGGGTCCACTTACAATCGTTCTAAACAAGAGATCCATTATCCCCGATATTGTAACCTCAGGATTACCAACAGTAGGAATAAGAATGCCCGATAATCAAATTGCTCTTGAGCTTATACGAGAGTCCGGATGCCCTATTGCAGCACCAAGCGCAAATAAATTCGGGAAAATCAGCCCCACAACGGCAGCGCATGTTGAGAAGCAAAACATGAATCTTGAATGTATTCTGGATGGAGGGCCAACAACAGTTGGGATTGAATCTACAGTAATTGCCCTAAATGAAGATGGATATATAATTCTTAGAGAAGGGTTTATAACTTCTGAACAGCTCTCTTTGGTGGTGCCTCAATCCACTGTTAAAGAGCATAGCTCCCCATTAGCATCGCCCGGCTTATTAAAATCTCACTACAGCCCATCAAAGCCGCTCTACCTCATTGAACCGGGAACCCTCTACTCCAATACTCTGCTCGACAGACTCAACCCTCAAAAAATGGGTTACCTCTCATTTAGCAGAAGAGATTTAAAAGATGTTGCAGTAAATCTATTCCAAGAGCTTCACAATCTTGAAGATGATCCTAATATTGAATACATTGTTGCCGAAACCGTTCCCGAAACAGGGATAGGGAGAGCAATTATGGATCGGCTAAGAAAAGCATCCTATCAATACTCTAAAAGTTCTCAATCATGAAAATTTTAAAGCTCACATTAAGAGTATTTGCGTTTGTTTCGGTTATTTTCTTAATTTTTAATTGCTCTGTAATCAGAGAGAGGGGCTCAGCCCCCGCTGAATATAGAAGCGATTTCAGCTCTGGTGAAATATCACTTATTATGGAGGCCGATACTATCACCCCCATGAGAGTTCTTAAAACAGATAACAGATTGGATTCAATTATACTAAGAGGTATATCCAACCATATAACACCCCAAAGCAATGACCCTTTTCTAAGAACACTTATATCTAGAATGTACCACACTGTAACCGATTCCGCCTCTTTGGGTGTTGGCATTGCAGCTCCACAGGTGGGTATTTTAAAAAGTATAATTCTTGTCCAAAGAGTAGATAAGGAGGGCTCACCCTTTGAAGTCTATATAAATCCCAAAATCGTCAAGTACTCAGCACTTAAACAAAACTACAAAGAGGGGTGCCTATCTATTCCTAAAGAAAGAGGAGATACACAATCTAGATCATATGCAGTACTTATTGAGTACGTTACCATAGATAACGTAATTAAAACCGAGATGATAGAGGGTTTTACCGCTGTAATATTCCAGCACGAAATAGACCATCTTAATGGAATCCTATTTACCGACCGAATTCCAAAATAAAAAGTTTTACTACCTTTATATAGAATAAATTTTGAAAGATGTTAATGCAAATCATAAAGAAATTTGAGAAGATAGTATTTACTTTCCTCGTAATAATATTGGTGAGCTACATTATTGTAGAGATTGTTGAACTAATATTTCAGTTTGGAGTGTCAATATCAAAGGGATCGAATATAGATGGAAGACTTCTTATATCGAATGCCCTTTTAAAAGAGGTTCTCCCTGTATTTTTTAATATACTTATAGCTATTGAATTAATTGACACCTTCTCTGTATATGTTCAAAAGCACTCTATTAAAGTTTTGAATATTTTACTCATTGGGCTAATTGCAATAGGGAGAAAACTTATAGCATACGATTTTAACGACTCCGATGGTGTCTCCAATTTAGGACTTGCCGCTTTAATCATATCTCTGGCAGGAGGTTATTATCTTATTAAAAAGAATGACTTCGATTAATAGCTGCTTACATTCACAATAAATCAAAATTTTTGCAACATTTTAGCTTCTCTTCTCGTCTATTTGTAAATTCAAATATAGACATATGAAGAGAATCATAAAACTATTAGCCCTTGCAGCTATAATCCTCACAACAACATCGTGTTACGAATATGAATTGATAATGCCATCGGGAGGAGTGAGGAGTTTTCAGAGAAATACACGATCGTTTGACCGGATTAATGTTTCAAATGGAATTGAGCTCTATATAACACAAGATAATAGAAACTCACTTATTGTGGAGACTAATAGTAATCTACATGAGTTTATTATAACTGAGGTAAAAGACAGAACCCTAAGAATCTATCGCGATAGGTCTGTACGTTTTTTTGGTAATCCAAGAGTAAAGGTTTTTATTTCATGTAACTACCTAGAGACCATCCACTCAAGCGGAGGAGGATTGGTGGAATTTGAAACACTTTGGTACGGAAACTCCCTTGGGTGTTATTTAAGCGGAGGAGGAGAGCTATATGCCGATCTGGATCTATTAGATTTCGACCTCTCACTTTCCGGAGGGTCATACGCCGAAACTTATGGCTTTGCCGATAATCTTTATATCACATCTTCTGGAGGTAGTAGGCTAATATCTAATGAACTGCAGTCTCAATATTGCAACATTAACATCTCCGGAGGTGGATTGGCACGAGTAAGAGTGGCACAAAGACTCAATGTAGATGCTTCGGGTGGCAGTAAAGTCCTTTTCATTGGAAATCCTTTTATAACTAGCAACTTATCTGGAGGGTCGATTGTTGCAAGATACTAACAGCAAACCAAGTGTTGTCATTTCATAGTATCTTTCATACAGACCCCGAGGGAGTAAGAGATATTTTATCTCTGCTCCCTCTCTTTCTGTACAGTAATTTGCAATATTGTAATTATGGCTCAAATATTGTATTTTTGCTCAGATAAAATTTAGTCTTTATGATAACTCAATTTCTTATGGCATTCGCTCAGAGTGCCAATGATCTTCCGGCACAGATTCCTCCAGTAAGAGAGGAGCTCTCGTTTTCGTTAATAGAAATGGCATTTAAGGGGGGGTGGATAATGATTCCTCTTCTGGTTCTATCTATTATCACCCTCTATATATTTGGAGAGAGATGGTGGGCAATTAGAAAGGCCTCACAGATTGATGATAACTTCATGAGGAATATTCATGATTATATTCATGAAGGAAAGATAAAAGCTGCAATCAATCTTTGCCAATCACAAGAGACACCAATAGCAAGGTTGATTGAAAAAGGGATTGAGAGAATAGGGCGTCCTCTCAACGATATTCAGACAGCTGTTGAGAATATGGGTAATGTAGAGGTTTCAAGACTGGAAAAAGGGTTACCAATGTTGGCAACAATAGCAGGAGGAGCCCCGATGTTAGGATTTCTTGGAACGGTAATAGGTATGATACAGGCTTTTTACAACATGTCTCAGGCAGGTAGCAATGTTGATATTACGTTGCTTTCCGGTGGTATTTACACAGCAATGGTAACAACCGTTGCAGGTCTTATTGTTGGTATTCTTGCCTATTTTGGATACAATTACCTCACAGCTAAAATAGACGACATCGTATATAAAATGGAGAGTAATACCATTGAGTTTATGGATCTCCTGCACGAACCGGCAGGTAAATAATACTTTAATAACATGGCAATAAAACGCAGGTCAAAAGTAAACCCAACGTTCAGTATGTCTTCAATGACAGACATTGTGTTCTTGTTATTGGTATTCTTTCTTGTTACATCTACCTTAGTAAATCCAAATGCGCTTAAGCTATTGCTGCCAAAAAGCTCCAATCAGGTTTCTGCCAAACCTATGGTCAGTATATCTATTAAACACTATATACAATCGAACAGCTTCTCTTACCACATTAATGGAAAGAATACGCCCGTTCAATTAGGAGAGATTGAACAGTTGATTCAAAATGAACTAAAAGATGAAGAAGATCCAACCATTTCACTCCATGTAGACAAAAGTGTCCCTATGGAACAGGTGGTTAACATAATGAATATAGCTAAACGCAACCAATACAGAATAATATTGGCAACAGCACCTGAATAGAATTATGTCTAAAGTACCAAAGAGAGCAACAAAAAGTGAAGAGAAGGCCAGAATTATTGGTGCCTCTCTTGCTGTAGGCGTTCATATTGCAGCTGCAGCTCTCTTTTTTACTACTGGATTTAAAGTTATCTATCCTCCACCTCCCGAGACCGGCATTGAGGTAGATTTCGAAATGGAGCCCCCTAAACCTATTCAGGTGAGAACGGGTCATGAGCCAAGAGTTGAAACACCAAACCCCGAAGAAGAGATAAGATTAGTTCAAAGATCAAACTCCCCAATAACAGGATCGGGGTCTAACAGAGGAGCAGAGGCCACTATGGGAGATAAAGGAGATGTTGAAAGATTTGAACCTCCAAGAGAGACTCCCATTGACAGACGAGCCCTATTTCCTTCTGCTTCTAATTCCGACTCTTTAGCACCACAAGTTGCAAAAGAGAGCACACGAGAACTAACAGCAGGGCATTCAGATGGTAATACAAAAACCGGCTCTACCGACGGAGAACCTCAAGCCAGACTTGCCGGTAGAAGTGTGATGGGAAATCTACCCGAACCCGAGTACACTGTAAATAAATCCGGACGTGTTGTAGTAAGAATCTCTGTAGATCAATACGGAAATGTTGTAAGTGCTACCCCGGGGGTAACAGGCACAACTGTTCAGGACAGAACGTTATGGGAAGCTGCAAGAAAAGCAGCAATGAAAGCAAAATTTAATCTCAGCTCCTCGGCTCCGCCTGTTCAAGAGGGAACTATCACATACATTTTCAGACTAAGATAGCCCTCTATTCATACCTGAGAGCCTCTATAGGATCTAACTTAGATGCCCTTACAGCCGGTAGATACCCCGATGCAACGCTTACCATAAGACAAATTAGAACCCCGCAAATCATCCAAAACCAAGGAATCACGAATGGGCTCTTCATTATTATCGCAGTGAGGTTACCTACCGCCACACCAAGAATAATTCCAAAAACACCTCCCAATTGTCCTATGACTATCGACTCAAAAAGAAACTGCTGCTTGATCGTTTTTGAGTTAGCCCCAAGAGCTTTTCTGGTGCCAATCTCCCTTGTCCTCTCTTTAACAGACACAAGCATAATATTCATAAGTCCAACAGCGGCTCCTAAAAGAGTAATCGCTCCAATTATAAATGCAGCTATTGTTACATAAGACATAACCTCCATTATATCTTCCATCATAGCATCTGATTTTGTTATTCTAAAATCCGATCTATCTATCGGGCTGAGTCTTCTAATAGATCTGAATAGCTGCTCTGCAGCGTCTATTGCCTTTGTTTGGTCTGTCCCAAGTTCAGGTATTACACCAACAACATAGAAAGAGTTATCACTCAAAAAAACTGCCCTGGCATTTGAAAGAGGAATCCAAACCTGATTATCTATACCGCCTCCGAATGTTGTACCCTGACTCTCCAAAACACCAATCACCTCATACCTTACCGCACCAACAGATATTATTTTCCCAAGAGGATCTACCCCTTTAAACAGAGAGTTTACAATTCCAGAACCTATAACCGCACTGAATGAAGAGGACTCAATATCTCTGGAGTTAAAATTCCTCCCTTTAGATATTTTAGCACCCATATAGCCCATGTTGTACTCATCAGTTGCTACAACTCTAATTATCGGATTAGTTTTTGCGGAACCATATTTTATTGTTGCATTTCCAACAGCAGTAGCGGAAATAGTAATTGTTGCAGGAATACTATAATTGTCCGAGAACTCCTTTGCCTGATTGTAAGTAATGTTTCTTCGGTTAATAACGCGCGTCTTTCTTTCAGAAGATGAAAAATCAGAAAAATTCGATCTTATTGCAAACGAATTTGCCCCCATTTTCCCAAAATTTTCATTCATTAATGCCTTAATGGAGTCGGTTGCCGTTAATATACCAACAAGCGATGTGATACCTATTGCAATTATCATAATTGTCAATATAGATCTTAACCTGCTGCTTTTGATTGATTTAATAGACACACTAAAATTTTCTCTCATCAAAGGAGTCAACCCCAGCAGGCGATAAAATTTAAACAGAAGTCTAGGCATGAATAATATGCGATTATAAAACATGTAAAAATAGGAAAATATATCTTATTAACATAACTTTGCGCCGAATTAAAAATAAATGAGAAATAATCAATTTAAAAGCCGCTCAGGAGCTTCTGCTTCTGGCTCAGAAAAGAGAAGCGATCGTAAAAGTGTAGATCGCAGCCAAGCCGGCCCAAGACGCAGAGATGCGAAGCCGGGAGAGAATAGTCGCAGAGATGCGAAACCTTTCGACAGAGAGAGAAAACCATTTGACAGAGAGAGAAAACCTTTCGACAGAGAGAGAAAGCCATTTGACAGAGAGAGAAAACCATTTGACAGAGAGAGAAAACCTTTCGACAGAGAGAGAAAACCATTTGACAGAGAGAGAAAACCTTTCGACAGAGAGAGAAAACCTTTCGACAGAGAGAGAAAACCTTTCGACAGAGAGAGAAAACCTTTCGACAGAGATGCGAAACCTTTCGACAGAGAGAGAAAGCCATTTGACAGAGAGAGAAAACCTTTCGACAGAGAGAGAAAACCTTTCGACAGAGAGAGAAAGCCATTTGACAGAGAGAGAAAACCTTTCGACAGAGATGCGAAACCTATCGACAGAGAGAGAAAACCTATCCAAACATTTGATGAGAGCCCTTTTGAATCAGACAGAAAGCCGGTTATTCGTGGGAGAAAAGTCAAATCAGCCGGTAAATCACAGAGTTCGGGAGATGTAAGACTAAATAAATTTATCTCAAATTCTGGTATTTGCTCGAGGCGCGAAGCCGATGATTATATCACTGCCGGTTTAGTAACAGTTAATGGCCAAGTTGTCACACAACTTGGAGTGAAGGTCACATACAACGACGACATTAGATTCAACGGAGAGAGACTAAAAGGAGAAGAGAAGGTCTATATAGTAATGAATAAGCCAAAGGATTATGTGACCACTATGTCTGATCCTAATGCAGAGAGGACAGTTATGGAGCTGATTGAGGGAAAGTGTAGCCAAAGAGTTTTTCCGGTTGGTAGGTTAGACAGAATGACCACCGGTGTGCTCTTTTTAACAAATGACGGCGATATGGCCGAAAAGCTCACTCACCCTTCAAATAATCAAAAGAAGATCTACCATGTTTATCTAGACAAAAACCTGTCCGGTAGTGACTTCGATTCTATTTTAAAAGGAATTACACTCGACGATGGTGAGGTTCACGCAGATGCGCTTTCATATGTCGACGGGGAGAAGGACCAAGTAGGGCTAGAAATTCACTCAGGAAGAAACAGAGTGGTTAGAAGAATTTTTGAACACTTGGGATACAAAGTAAAAAAGCTTGACAGAGTGTTTTTCGCCGGACTGACAAAGAAAAATTTAAAAAGGGGTCAATGGCGATTTCTTACAGATCAAGAGGTAGCTATGTTGAAAATGGGTGCTTATGAATAGTACTGAGGTGTCTGATAGTATTGTAGTACATAGGTCGGGATTTGTAAACATTATCGGGAATCCGAATGTTGGTAAATCAACGTTGATGAACGCCCTTGTAGGTGAGAGGCTATCAATTGTTACGGCCAAGGCTCAGACCACAAGACACAGAATTATGGGGATTGTAAACGGAGAAGACTATCAAATAGTCTACTCCGACACCCCCGGTATTCTAAAACCGGGCTACAAGTTGCAGGAGAGTATGATGAAGTTTGTAAATACCGCAATTGCAGATGCCGATGTAATTTTATATGTAACAGATGTGGTGGAAAGAGGCACTAAAAACTCCGAATACATTGAGAGGCTTGCCAATATTAATGCTCCTGTCCTTTTAGCCATAAACAAAGTAGATCTCTCCAACCAGCAAGATGTAGAGCGCCTCTATAATACTTGGAAAGAACTACTGCCTAAAGCAGAGATTTTTCCAATATCGGCTACCGAAAAATTCAATCTTGATCCACTTTTTTCCAGGATAGTTGAGCTACTCCCCCCCTCCCCGCCTTGGTATGAAAAAAACATCTTCACAGATAAGAATCTTCGTTTTTTTGCAAGTGAAATAATCAGGGAGAAGATATTACTTAATTACAGTAAAGAGGTCCCATATTGCACAGAGGTTGTAATAGACTCTTTTAAAGAGGGAGAAGAGCTCTATAGCATAGAAGCAATAATCTTTGTAGCAAGGGATTCCCAAAAAGGAATCATAATAGGAAAGGGTGGTTCTGCACTTAAGAGAATAGGAACTGCAGCGCGGATTGATATGGAGAGCTTTTTTGAAAAAAAGGTATTTTTGCAGATATTTGTAAAAGTAAATCCCGACTGGAGAGAGGATACAAAAAAACTCCGACAGTTTGGTTACATACAAGAGTAAAATATCTTAAACAATAAAAATGAGCACCTCCAATACAGATTTCGAGTTTGACGAACCCGAGGAGATTTATGATGGTTCCGAATCGGCAGAGAACAGCAAATACAACCGACTCATAAATGAAGGAGACAAAAGGTACAAACTTACGGGTATGTACAAAGAGTGGTTCCTCGATTATGCATCATATGTTATTCTTGAGAGGGCAGTTCCTCACATAAATGACGGTCTAAAGCCTGTTCAGAGAAGGATTTTACACTCAATGAAGAGGATGGATGATGGCAGATATAACAAAGTTGCCAACATCATAGGTCACACTATGCAGTTTCACCCTCATGGAGATGCCTCTATTGGAGATGCATTGGTTCAAATAGGTCAAAAGGATCTGCTTGTTGATTGCCAGGGTAACTGGGGTAATCCAATCACTGGAGACCCTGCAGCTGCACCTCGTTATATAGAAGCTCGTCTTACAAAATTTGCAAACGAGGTCCTTTTCAATCCAAAAACCACAGTTTGGATGAGATCGTATGATGGAAGAAATCAAGAACCGGTAAGTCTTCCATCAAAATTTCCTCTTCTTCTAGCAATGGGTGTGGAAGGGATTGCAGTTGGTCTGGCTTCAAAAATACTTCCGCACAACTTCAATGAGCTTATCGATGCTTCAATTGCATACTTAAAGGGTGAACATTTTACAATATACCCCGACTTCTCTACAGGTGGTTTGGCTGATTGCAGCAAATACAACCAGGGGATAAGAGGAGGTACTGTTAAGATTAGAGCAAGAATCACGAAAGTAGATAAAAAGACACTCTCTATCACAGAGATTCCTTACGGGACAACTACAGGCAAACTGATTGAATCAATACTAAAAGCAAACGATTCAGGAAAGATAAAGGTTAGAAAAATTGACGACAACAGCTCTCACGGAGCCGAAGTTGTTGTTCATCTTCACAACGATGTCTCTCCCGATAAAACCATTGACGCACTATATGCTTTTACCGACTGCGAAGTTTCAGTATCTACCAACTCTTGTGTTATCAAAGATCAACACCCACATTTTATTGGAGTTGATGAAATTCTAAGGCATAATACAGATCACACTATGTCTCTTCTCAAGGTGGAGTTGGAGATAAGGATGTCTGAGCTGGAAGATTCATGGCACTACACTTCGTTAGAGAAGATTTTCTTTGAAGAGAGAATATACCGACTATTAGAAAAAGATGCAGCTAGTTGGAGTGAGCAATTAATTGCCGTAGAGAATGAGCTGAGGAGATTTCAGGAGAGACTCAGAAAAGAGATTACCGCAGACGATGTTCTTAAGCTGGTAGAAAAACCTGTACGAAAAATCTCTGTGTTCGATGTAAAACAGCTTCAAGATATCATAGACAAAACAGAGAAAGAGATGGTTGAGGTAAAAAACAACCTAGATCATCTTGTTCAGTTTACAATTAAATACTACTCCCAACTAAAGAAGAGATACGGCCAAAGTTACCCCAGGAGAACAGAGCTGTGTAGTTTTGAGACAATAGAAGCAACTAAAGTTGTGGCTTCAAATGCAAAACTCTATGCAAACAAGTTAGAGGGTTTTGTTGGGATGGACCTCAAAAGAGATGAAAATGCAGAGTTTATTTGTGAATGTTCAGATATCGACGACATAATAGTATTCTTAAGAACCGGCAAATACATAGTTACAAAAATCTCCGAAAAACAGTTTGTAGGAAAAGATATTATACATGTTGGGGTTTTTGCTAGGAATGACGAGAGGACTATTTACAATGCCGTATACAGAAGCGGGAAGGGTGGAGAGTATTATGTTAAAAGGTTTGCCGTAACAGGAGTTACCAGAGATAAAGAGTACAACTTAACACAAGGCAAAGAGGGCAGCACCGTACTTTGGTTTACTGCTAATCCTAATGGAGAGGCAGAAGTTTTGAAAGTTTTCCTTAAACCCCGGCCAAAACTAAAGAAGCTAATCATTGAGTTCGACTTTGCTTCATTGGCTATAAAAGGTAGAGCTTCAATGGGAAATATTCTAAGCAAGAATCCCGTTCACAAAATACAATTAAAAACAAAGGGTGTTTCGCAGTTTGGAGGACAATCTATTTGGTTCGATAACGACATAAACAGATTGAATACAGATGGCAGAGGTCTGTTTCTAGGCGACTTTATGCCACATGACCATATACTTGTAATCTGTAAAAATGGAGAGTACTACACAACAAACTTCGACCTTAGTAACCGTTACCAAGGTGAGATTATTTTAGTAGAGAAGCTTGATATTCACAAAGTATACACAGCCGTTTACTTCGATGGTGAGAGTAATTGTTTCTACGTAAAGAGGTTTAGTTTTGAGCCAAATGATAATATTGTACAACTTTTTATAAGCGAAAGTCCGGGATCTTATTTAGTTGAAATATCCTCAGACCGTTACCCTCAAATTGAGATCAAGTTTTCTGGAAAACATGCCAAAAGACCTTTTGAGTTAATTGATGTAGAAGAGTTTATATCATGTAAAAGTTATAGAGCAAAAGGCAAAAGAGTCACAAATTTCGAAGTTGGAGAGATTACTTTTACAGAGCCCCTTGAAAAGAGCGACAAAGCAGAGACTGTTTTTGTAAATGGAGACAACCCCGATATTCCTACGCAACAACAATCGTTGGAAGAGGGAGATTCTGGCGATGAAGATATACAATCCCCAACACTCTTTTAAATCAATGAGATGATAATAACTCTTACCGGTTTCATGGGAGTTGGTAAAAGCTCTATAGCTGCTAGGCTTTCAAAGCTTTTATACTGCAAACATATAGATCTGGACACTTATATAGAAACAGCATATAGGTCTAATGTTAAAGATCTCTTTGAAAAATATGGAGAGATATGCTTCAGAAAACTCGAAGAGGAGTCTCTTAAAAAAATAGTTACTAATAACAGAGAGAAAATAGTTGTTCTCTCGTTGGGGGGTGGTGCGCTTCTATCAAAAAAAAATGTTGAAATCATCAGAGATAAAACCTTTTGTATCTACCTGAAAGCCCATATATCAACTTTAGAGAAACGGCTTATAAACAGCAGGAGAGAGAGGCCTTTGGTCAACAAAGAGAGCGATTCAAAGTTAAGGGAGAGAATAGAGCTTCTCTTTCACTCCAGAAGAGCGGGATATGAGGAGAGTTCATCACTTACAATAGAGGTAGATAATCTCTCAATGAACGAAATTCTCACAAAAATAATGGAGTCTATTTAAGATTAAATTGGGTCTTCTATGAGTTTTATATCCCTAACCCTTAATTGGATATTAGCTATTCCTCTATAGTAGTTCTCTGCTATTGAATAACAAATATCTACCGGATTTCCCGCTTTAAGATGCTCAAAATGCTCCGATCTGTTGAATGCTATAGCAGAAATATGCCTGTGAAAGTCATCCTCCTGAATCAGCTCCAGCTTTAGATGCCCCGAGTCTGAGCCAACTTTCCTACCGTTCCCGTTATCGTACACCCTTTCTGAGATAAAGACAGGAGAGAGGTTCCCCGGTCCAAACGGTTGAAACTGTTTTAATACATTAAAAAATCTTGGAGTAATCTGTTTAAAATCTAAATAGGTGTCAATGTTAATAACGGGAGTAAGAATTTCGCTGGTAATTTTATTGGCAACATACTCTTCAAAGCGCCTTTTAAACCTCTCAAAGTTCTCCTCTTTTAATGTAAGACCCGCTGCATACATATGGCCTCCAAAATTTTCAAGAAGATCGGAACAGTTCTCAATTGCTTCATATAGATCGAATCCCGGGATACTTCTTGCCGAACCCGTAATAAATCCGTTAGACTTGCAGAGAACAATTGTTGGCTTATAGTAGTTCTCAACAAGCCGCGAAGCAACAATACCTAAGACCCCTTTATGCCAATCAGGGTTGTAAACAACCGTAGATTTACGAGAGGTGAAATCGGGAACTAGTGCTGCCATCTCACTGGCTTCCAGAGTAATCTTCCTATCCTCGTTTTTGCGGTCGTTGTTGTGAGTGTTGATAGTATCGCCTATTATTCTTGCATCGTTATCATTCCTTGAGGTTAGAAGGTCTACCGCCGTTTTTCCCGACTCCATTCTACCTGCAGCATTTATTCTGGGGCCTATCTTAAAGACAATATCGTCTATGGTTATCATGTGCTTCTCAAGCCCCGAAAGCTTTATTATAGAGAGCAGCCCCTTTCTTGGTGACTGATTCAACTGCTTAAGCCCAAAATAGGCGAGAACTCTGTTCTCTCCTGTTATAGAAACAAGATCGGAAGCTATACTTACTACCAAGAGATCTAAGAGAGGCAGCAGCTCCTCAAAAGGTATCCCTCTACGAGTTGCAAAAGCCTGCATCAGCTTAAAGCCCACGCCACATCCCGATAGGTCGTCGAAAGGGTATGAACAGTCCGACCTCTTAGGATCCAGCACGGCTATAGCATCGGGGAGTTTTTCATCTGGCAGGTGGTGGTCACATATTATAAAATCGATCCCCTTCTCTGCAGCATACTTAACCTTCTCAACCGCTTTTATGCCGCAATCAAGAGCCACAATAAGGGTAAAACCGTTTTCGTGTGCCCAATCGATACCCTTGTAAGATATCCCGTAACCCTCTGTATACCTATTTGGAATGTAGTAGTCAAGATTATCTTCCCCAAATTTTCTGAGAAAAGAGTAGACCAGAGATACAGCAGTGGTTCCATCTACGTCATAATCGCCGTAAATCATTATTCTCTCTCTGGAGTCGATGGCTCTGGATAGTCTTGTTACCGCCTCCTCCATATCTTTCATTAGAAACGGGTTGTGAAGCTGATCTAACTGTGGTCTTAGAAATGCTCTGGCTTCTGACTGAGTTCTGATATTGCGTTGAACCAAAAGGTTCGCAAGAGTTTGGTCTATACCAAGCTCAGATGCCAGTTGTCTTACCAATGCCGGATTTCCGGGCTCAATAACAATCCATTTTTTATCTACAGCCATATCCTCGCAAAGTTATTGATTAATTTCAAAAATCATTAAAAAAAGTTACTTTTGTGGTTTAATCAAATTGATGGAATAAATGGAAATTACTGAGTTAAACGAACAGGAGATAATAAGAAGAGATTCTCTAAAGGCAATGAGAGATTTAGGAATAGAGCCGTATCCTGCCGAATCGTATTGTGTTAACATAACTGCTCAGGAGATTAAAGATAGATATAAACCGGGAGAGTGTGAACTTCCGGATATCTCTATAGCCGGAAGGATAATGACTCGCAGAGTTATGGGAGCGGCATCTTTCATAGAGATTCAAGATGAGACCGGAAGGATTCAAGTGTATATAAAGAGAGACGATATCTGCAAAGGAGAGGATAAAGCATTGTATAATACCGTTTTCAAGAAATTACTAGACATTGGAGACATTATTGGTATAAAGGGATATGCATTTATAACCAATGCGGGAGAGCTCTCGGTTCACGCTTCCGATCTTAAAGTTTTAAGTAAATCGCTAAGAGTCCTTCCTATTGTAAAAGAGAAGGAGGGTCAGAAATACGACGCCTTTACAGACCCCGAGCAGAGATACAGAATGAGGTATGTAGACCTTATTGTGAATCCTCATGTGAGAGATGTATTTGTTAAGAGAACCAAGATTATGAATACTATGAGAGAGTATTTCAATCAGTTTGGATATCTCGAGGTTGAAACACCTATCCTCCAACCAATCCCTGGAGGCGCTACTGCGAGACCATTCATTACACATCATAATGCTTTGGATATTCCTCTCTATTTAAGGATTGCAAATGAGCTATACCTTAAAAGACTAATTGTGGGAGGATTTAATGGTGTATACGAATTTGCCAAAGATTTCAGAAATGAGGGTATGGACAGAACTCATAATCCCGAGTTTACTGTTCTTGAAATTTATGTAGCTTATAAAGACTACTTCTGGATGATGGAGTTTGTTGAGAATATGATAGAGAAAATTGCATTGGAACTGCATTCGAAAACACTCCTAAATCTTGATGGTAAAGAGATAGATTTTAAAGCACCATACAGACGCCTTCCAATGTTGGATGCCATAAAAGAGTATGCAGGAGTAGATGTGTCGGGAATGGGAGAAGAGCAACTTAAAGAGGTGTGTAAAAAGCTGAATGTACCTATCAACAAAACAATGGGTTCCGGTAAACTTATCGACGCTATATTTGGAGAGTACTGCGAACACCATCTTATACAACCAACCTTTATCACAGACTACCCGGTAGAGACATCTCCTCTTACTAAAAGGCACCGAGATAACCCTGCACTCACAGAGAGATTCGAGCTTTTTGTAAACGGTAAGGAGTTGGCAAATGCATATAGCGAGCTTAACGACCCTATAGATCAACTGGAGAGGTTCAAAGATCAGGTAAAACTTAAAGATAAAGGAGATGACGAAGCTATGTTTATAGACATGGACTTTGTACGCGCATTGGAATACGGTATGCCTCCTACATCTGGGATGGGTATAGGGATTGACCGCCTCACTATGTTTTTAACAAACAGCCCTTCAATACAAGATGTTCTCTTTTTCCCTCAAATGAGACCCGAAAAACCTCAAAAGAGCGAAAATGAGCAAAACCCCCAACAGTAGTGGAATTTGATATTACATCGGCAAAAAACCCAAAAATAAAAGCGCTTCTCTCCCTTATAGAAAAATCTAAAGAGAGAAAGGAGAGGGGGCTTTTTGCAGTAGAGGGAAAAAGGGAGATAGAAATTGCTTTGGAATCGGGATTTACAATTGAAGAGCTGTATATCTCTCCAGAGATTACCAATCCGATTCACTTTGAATCCCGGTGTGATAAAGTTTACTCTCTTCCTGCCTGGCTCTACTCTAAGATTGCATACAGAGATAGTACAGAAGGGGTTATTGCTGTTTTCAGACAGATGGAGAGAACTCTCAACCATCTTGTGCCGCCTCCCTCTCCGCTTATAATTGTTGTTGAGAAGGTGGAGAAACCCGGCAATATAGGTGCGGTAATCAGAACAGCCGATGCTGTTAACGCACTGGCTGTTCTCATATGTGACTCGCTAACAGATATCTATAATCCCAATATTATTCGTTCCAGTCTAGGCGGAGTCTTCTCAAGAAATGTCATCTCCTGCACCTCTCAAGAGGCGTTCGAATGGCTTACAAAAAACCACATCAAAATTATTACTGCTCAACTTCAAGACTCTGTCTCTTACTATAATGTATCTCTAAGAGAGGGCTGTGCCATTGTTATGGGAGCCGAATCCGACGGGCTCTCTCAATTTTGGAGAGATAGAGCCGACCGTAAAGTGAATATTCCTATGTTAGGAAAACTGGACTCCTTAAACGTATCGGTCTCTGCTGCAGTTTTATGCTATGAAGTGATAAGGCAAAGAGAGGTAAAGTGAAAAAATTTGGATTAATAGGCAGAGGAGTATCTCATAGCTTGAGCCCTGCACTTTTTGAATGCGCCTACCCGGGAACTGCAGATAGATACCTTCTTCTAGATCGCTTAACTTTTAAGGAGGCAGTCCAATCATTCTTTGCAGATAGATACTCTGCTGCAAATGTCACCTCTCCATTCAAAGAGGATGCCTATTCAGGCTCTGTTCCCGGAGATAAAATAGTAGAGGAGTCGGGTGCCGCAAACCTTATCGTTGCCGTAGAAAATACCCTAGTATCTTACAATACAGATTACTACGGAGTGTTAACCCCTATTTTAAATAGAAATATCACAAAAGGAACAGCCGTTCTTTTAGGAGCGGGAGGGGCAGCCAAGGTGGCGGTATTAGCTTTAAAGAGCGCAGGGTTGGATGTATTGGTAGTTAATCGAACTGCCTCAAAAGCAAAAGAGCTAGCCGATAGAGCAGGGACTGAGTGGGCAGAGGTAGAGATCCTGGAGAGATTACCATTTAAACCTGTACTAATTATCAACACAATAGACCACTCATTAAGCACATTTTTGAATACCGATCTCTCTCAATCATACATATTTGAAGCAAACTACAAATCACCAACACTACAAAATATCAAATGCAGAGAGTATATAAGAGGCACCGAGTGGCTCGTATCGCAAGCTATCCCATCTTTTGAGATTATGACAGGACGCCGGCCAAATATAGAAGCTATGAACAAAATGGCTCGTAATTGCTAATTTTTTTTATCTTTGCCAATATAAAAGGAGTGGATATGTCTTTAAACAAGGTAATGCTAATAGGCAATGTGGGGAGAGATCCGGAGATCAGACATCTTGCAAATAACTCAATGGTAGCCAGGTTTCCTCTGGCAACCTCAGAAAAATTCAAATCCAAAAGCGGGGAGACTCAAGAGCAGACGGAGTGGCATAATATTGTCTGTTGGCGCTCTCTTGCAGAACTTTCAGAAAAATATATCAAAAAAGGTTCGCGCATCTATGTAGAAGGTAGAATTAGAACCAGCAGCTGGCTTGATAAAAATACTCAGGAGAAGAGATACTCTACTGAGATATTCGCAGACAGTGTTGTGTTACTGGATCGCTCTCCAGCATCTTCAAATCAGGGTAGTACAAATGCAGAAGAGATTATCAGCTCCTCTGTTTCACCTATAAACAGTGCCGACGACGACCTTCCGTTTTAGAAATAACTTTTTTTATTTTCAAATTTATTATGATAAAAGTAGATGTTGTATTGGGTCTCCAATGGGGAGATGAGGGGAAAGGAAAGATAGTTGATGTTCTTGCAAAAAACTACCCCGTTATTGCAAGATTTCAGGGAGGGCCTAATGCCGGGCACTCTCTTCAATTCGAAGACAAAAAATTTGTTCTTCACACAATACCCTCGGGAGTCTTCAGAAAGGGTACTCAAAATATTATTGGTAACGGCGTAGTTATAGACCCAATCATTTTTAGAGAGGAGTGCTCAGGTCTTGAGAAGATAGATGTACCGGTGAGAGAGAGGATACTTATCTCAAAAAAAGCCCACTTGATACTTCCAACTCATAGAATTATAGACGCCGCCTCCGAGAGGTCGAAAGGGGCCTCAAAAATTGGATCAACACTAAAGGGGATAGGTCCCACGTATATGGATAAGACCGGAAGGAACGGAATACGTGTGGGTGACATACTTGCTCCCGATTTCAAAGATAGATTTGAATCCCTTAAAAGAAAACATATAGATTTTCTTAAGCAATTCGACTTTGAATACAATGCCGAGACACATGAGCAAGAGTGGATGGATGCCATAGAGTATCTAAAAAGTTTTACACTAATAGATGGTGAATATGCTATAAACAATATTATAGCAGAAAACAAACGTATTCTTGCAGAGGGGGCTCAGGGCTCTCTTTTAGATATAGACTTTGGATCCTATCCTTTTGTAACCTCATCTACAACAACCTGCGCAGGTGTTTGCACAGGATTGGGTATAGCTCCAAAGCATATCGGGTCTGTCTCCGGCATCTTTAAGGCCTACTGCACAAGGGTGGGTAGCGGACCATTCCCTACAGAGCTCAACGACCAAACAGGCGATATGCTTCGCAAGTTAGGTTCGGAGTTTGGCGCAACAACCGGAAGACCCAGGAGAACGGGCTGGCTTGATATGGTTGCCTTAAAATATGCCGTTATGATAAACGGTGTAGACAAGCTGATAATGATGAAGGCAGATGTTCTTGACTCTTTCGATACAATTAAGGTTGCAGTTCATTATAAAGTAGATGGCATATTAACCGACTCTGTTCCTTATGATACTTTTGCCAATATTGAGCCGGTATATAAAGAGTTTAAAGGTTGGAAAAGAGACCTTACAAAAGTCACCAAAGAGGACGATCTCCCTTTCGAGTTTATGAACTATGTTAGGTTTATAGAGAAAGAGGTTGGTGTTCCGGTTAAGATTATCTCTCTTGGGCCAGACAGAAGTCAAACAATTATTAGAGGAGAAGAGTAAAAAGACTAAATCACAATACAAACTAACTATTTCATTTATGAAAAACACCACACTACTCAAAGATTCAGCAGTTATCCGCTGGTCTATGCTGCTATTGGTATCGTTGACAATGTTCGCCGCATACCTGGCATCAGACATCTTCTCTCCTCTGAAAACTATGCTTGAACAGCATAATCAGTGGACAAGTACCGAATATGGGTGGTTCAGCAGCTCCTACTCTCTTTTCAATGTCTTCCTCGGTCTGCTCATCCTGGGAGGTCTAATGCTGGACAAAATGGGAATCAGATTCAGCGGAGTAACCTCTTGTCTGTTTATGGTTGTAGGTCTAACCATCAAATACTGGGCTATCACCTCTCCAGAGATGATTTTGCAACCCTCAATTTTTGGTCTTAAAGCCCAGGTTGTATGGGTGGTTATAGGATTCGGAATATTTGGCGTAGGAGCAGAAGTTGCAGGGATAACCGTTAGTAAAACCATTGTAAAATGGTTTAAAGGGAAAGAGCTTGCACTTGCAATGGGTATGCAGCTCTCAATTGCCAGGATAGGATCGGCAGCAGCACTAATCTTCTCACCTATGATAGCTGCAAAAGCTCAAAGCGTATCGCCTTCGGTTCTTTTTGGCCTATCTCTTATGGTAGCCGGAACCCTCTCATTTATAGTATACTCACTTTACGATAAAAAACTGGACAAGCAGATCAAATCAGAGGTTGTTCAAGAGGAGGAGTCATTCAGCTGGAATGATGTTAAATCGATTATAAACAACAGAGGTTTTTGGCTTATTGCTCTGCTATGTGTTGTGTTCTACTCGGCAGCGTTTCCTTTTATCAAATACGCCACAGATCTCATGGTAAATAAATTCTCGGTAGATCCAAAGCTTGCCGGAACAATACCCGGTATGCTTCCTTTTGGAGCAATTATTTTAACTCCTCTATTTGGAAGGATTTATGACAAGATTGGCCATGGTGCCGACCTCATGATTATAGGTTCATTTATGATTGTTATCATACACTCACTTTTTGCCGTGCCTTTCATAAACCATTGGTTGGCTGCGGTGGTTCTGATGATTCTGCTGGGTGTTGCATTCTCAATGGTACCATCTGCGATGTGGCCTTCACTTGCGAAGATTATGCCTGAGAGACAACTGGGAACAACCTACGCACTCACATTTTATATTCAGAACATAGGATTATGGGGAATGCCTGTTCTTATCGGCTGGGTACTGGATAAGTACTGTATCATAGGAACACACGTTATTAACGGCATAGAGGTAAACAAGTACGACTACACTCTACCGATGATGATTTTTGCAGGAATGTGCTCTATGGCAATTGTTCTTGCATTTTTAGTTAAACTCGAAGACAAGAAAAAGGGTTACGGACTTCAGTTACCCAACATTAAAAAATAGATGAAGCGTCATGGAGATACTCGGTAAGATAGACTCGCCAGACAGTCTCAAATCTCTTAAGATTGAGCAGCTCGAAACTTTGTGCACAGAATTGAGAGAACATATTCTATCTTGCTGTGCTCAGAATCCCGGACATATCGGGGCGAGCCTTGGTACTGTTGAACTTACTGTAGCTCTTCACTATCTTTACAACACTCCAAAAGATAAAATTGTATGGGACGTAGGCCACCAGGCCTACGCCCATAAAATTCTTACAGGTAGGCGAGATTCTTTTATTAATAATAGAAAATACAAAGGAATAAGCGGTTTCCCCAAAAGGAGTGAAAGCTGTTACGACTGCTTTGGTGTGGGTCACTCATCAACATCAATCTCTGCGGCATTGGGAATGGTTGTTGCCTCGGAACTTAACAAAACTAACGAAAAAGTGGTTGCTGTAATTGGCGATGGAGCCCTAACCGGCGGAATGGCCTTTGAAGGACTAAATAATGCAGGAGCGAGAAAATCAGATTTTCTTGTTATTTTAAATGACAATCAAATCTCCATCGATCCAAATGTGGGAGCTCTCCACAACAACCTTCTCAAGATTACAACATCTGCAATATACAATCAGACCAAAAAGAGACTTTGGAATCTGGTGGGGTCAAAAACTATAAGAAGATTGCTTCAAACCTTTATGTTTAGTACAAAAATGGCCTTTTTCAGAAGAGGTTCAATTTTTGAATCACTCGGCTTCAGATACTTTGGAGTTATCGACGGTAACAATCTCTCTCTGTTAATCAACACAATCAAAGATATTAAAGATATTCCGGGACCAAAACTCCTTCATATAATAACAAAAAAGGGGAAAGGGTATCAACCTGCAGAGAAAGATCAGGTTTTATGGCACGCGCCCGGTACTTTCGATAAAAACACCGGAGAGAGGATTGTTAATCTCAGCGAAGCCAGAAGTCGCTATCAAGATGTGTTTGGAGAGACTCTGCTGAAATTGGCAAAAGAGAACGAAAAGATTGTTGGCGTAACACCCGCCATGCCTTCGGGATGCTCTATGAACATTCTTATGAAAGAGATACCAGAGAGGGCATTTGATGTAGGTATAGCAGAACAGCATGCAGTAACATTCTCTGCAGGAATGGCATCACAAGGGCTCCTACCCTATTGCAATATCTACTCAAGCTTTATGCAGAGAGCTTACGACAGCGTAATTCACGATATTGCCACTCAAGACCTCAAAGTTATTTTGTGTTTAGACAGAGGGGGATTGGTTGGTGAAGATGGCGCAACACACCACGGAGTGTTCGACATGGCCTCATTCAGAATTGTGCCTAATCTTACTATCTTCTCTCCACTAAACGAGTCGGAACTTAAAGATATTATGCATTCAGTTCAGGATGAAGATTATAGAAGCACTATTATCAGATACCCTCGCGGGTATGGTGAGGGGCTTGACTGGAGAGGTGAGTTTAATTATATAGAGAGAGGGAAGGCACAACTTTTGCATGAAGGAGATGATATTGCCGTACTAACAATAGGGCCGATTGGAAATCTTGCAAAAAAAGCGATAGAAAAAGCAGAAGCACAAGGGTTAAATATACTTCACTACAATATGCGCTTCATCAAACCAATAGATGAGGCGGCTCTCTCTTATACTGTTTCTAAGTGTAAACATATTATTACCGTAGAGGATGGGGTTGTAAAAGGCGGTTTATACTCAGCAGTGTGTGAATATCTTTCAAATCGAGGTATATGCATTAAAGTTAAAGGATTGGGTGTCCCAGATAATTTTGTGGAACAGGGAAGCATTCCTGAGCTTATGCAAGAGTGTGGCTACGATGCAGACGGCATTTATAATACTATAATCGATGTCGCAAGAGAAATTTAACAAGCCGGTCGCATTCGACCACGGAAATTATACAAAAGGTAAGTTCAGAAGAAGACACCATTCCGGCGATGGCCAACACCATCACAAACATGAGAGACACAAGCATAAAGAAGAGAGAATGATGAGGTTCAAAAATCTTTATGAATTCAGCGAATCTCAAACAAAAAGGGCCGACTCATACCTCACTCACCCAATCTGGGGACTTATCTCCTTCATTTTTATTATCTGGTTTATCTTCTACTCAACATTCAGTCTTGGGGCCTATCCCCAAGCAGGAATTGAGTGGCTTATGGACAAAGGTGCTGTTCTAATAAGAGACAATATGACTCAGGGGTGGCTCTCCGATTTTCTTAGCCAAGGAGTGATAATGGGAGTAGGTAGTGTTTTGGCTTTTCTTCCCAATATTTTAATCCTTTTCTTCTTCTTGTCGCTACTGCAAGAGACTGAATACATCTCAAGGGCAGCAACAATAATGGATAGGTACATGCACCGCATAGGGCTCCACGGATCATCTTTCATTCCACTGTTAATGGGGTTTGGATGTAATGTTCCGGCCATTATGGCTACTAGAACTATCAAAAGGAGATCGGACCGTATCTTAACCATGTTAATGATTCCGTACATACCATGTAGCGCCAGAATACCAACTTTTCTTCTATTTTCGGGAATCTTCTTCCCCCACAATCAGGTGATGGTTTTGAGTTTACTCTATTTTGGAGGTATACTCATTGGAATAATAATGGCCCTGCTATTTAAAAAGCTCTTCTTTAACTTTGGTATACGCGATTACGCTATCCCTCTGCCGCGATATAAAAGACCCTCTTTTGCATACTCTGTATACAATATGTGGGACGCTGCCTGGCAATATGTAAAAAAGATAGGTACCGTTGTTCTTCTTGCTGTAATTATTGTATGGGCTCTTGACTATTTTCCGCTTAAAGGTAAGGAGAGCCCCGATTCACAGAGAGTCTCCTATCTTGAGAGATTCGGAAGAGCTGTAGAACCGGCACTGAAACCTTTGGGATTTGACTGGAAAATGAGTGTTAGTCTTATTACCGGCATTACAGCCAAAGAGTTTATCATTAGCACACTGGGAGTTGTATACAAGGCAGACGAAGAGGCAAACAACGGAGATGAAATTAACACTTCGCTTATGTCTCGTATTAAAGACGAACAGGTATTCAACAAGGCCAATGCTCTCTCTTTTATGATATTTGCACTCCTATACATGCCGTGTGTGGCCACCGCATTCACCATAAAAAAAGAGACAGGTACCTGGAAGTGGGCTCTTCTATCTATTTTCAGTACAATTGCAATTGCTTGGATAGCAGGGTTTGTAGCTTACAGAATAGCCCTGTTTTTAATTGTTTAATCACTAATTATAATTTTGAATAAACAATTTTTGATTTTTTTTTGGAGTTTAATCAAAAACCTATATCTTTGCAGTCCCCAAAATCGCTAGGGGAATTGACATAATGCCGATGTAGCTCAGTTGGCCAGAGCAGCTGATTTGTAATCAGCTGGTCGGGGGTTCGAATCCCTCCATCGGCTCAAAGTTTTTTGAAAGTTTTATTATGGGGAGATACCAAAGTGGCCAACTGGGGCAGACTGTAAATCTGCTGGCGTACGCCTTCGTAGGTTCGAATCCTGCTCTCCCCACTTTTTTTTATTTAATTAGCGGAAGTAGCTCAGTCGGTAGAGCATCAGCCTTCCAAGCTGAGGGTCGCGGGTTCGAATCTCGTCTTCCGCTCTTTTAGTAAGCCAGTGTAGCTCAGAGGTAGAGCGCTTCCTTGGTAAGGAAGAGGTCACGGGTTCAATTCCCGTCACCGGCTCTACAAGTGTGTAAAAATTTAATTATAATTAAAATTCTATTATTATGGCAAAAGAAACTTTTAAAAGGGACAAGCCGCACGTAAACATCGGTACCATCGGTCACGTAGACCATGGAAAGACCACACTCACTGCAGCTATCACCATGGTACTTGCTAGAAAAGGTCTTTCTGAGGTTCGTTCGTTCGACTCTATCGACAACGCTCCCGAGGAGAAAGAGCGCGGTATTACTATCAACACTTCACACGTTGAGTATCAGACTGAATCACGTCACTATGCACACGTAGACTGCCCGGGTCACGCCGACTACGTTAAGAACATGGTAACAGGTGCTGCCCAGATGGACGGTGCTATCCTTGTTGTAGCTGCTACCGACGGTCCTATGCCTCAGACTCGCGAGCACATCCTGCTTGCTCGTCAGGTAAACGTACCAAAGATTGTGGTATTCCTTAATAAAGTTGACATTGTAGACGATCCTGAGATGATTGACCTAGTTGAGATGGAGGTTCGTGAACTTCTCAGCTTCTATAAATTTGATGGCGACAACGCTCCTGTTATTCGCGGTTCAGCTCTTGGAGCACTAAACGGCGACGCTCAGTGGGAGGATAAAGTTGTTGAACTAATGAAAAACGTAGATGAGTACATTCCAATCCCTCCGCGTGAAAACGAAAAGCCATTCCTAATGCCGGTTGAGGATGTATTCTCAATTACAGGTCGTGGTACAGTTGCTACTGGTCGTATTGAGACAGGAGTCATCAAAACCGGTGAAGAGGTACAAATTATCGGTCTTGGCGAAGAGCCAAAGAAATCAACCGTTACGGGTGTTGAAATGTTCCGTAAGATTCTTGACAGAGGTGAGGCCGGTGATAACGTAGGTCTTCTTCTTCGCGGTATAGATAAAAAAGAGATCAAGCGTGGACAGGTTATTGCCAGACCTAACACAATAACTCCTCATACTAAGTTCAAAGCTGAGATCTACGTACTTAAAAAAGATGAAGGTGGTCGTCACACTCCATTCCATAACAAGTATCGTCCTCAGTTCTTCATCCGTACTCTCGACATTACCGGAGAGATTATCCTTCCAGAAGGAACAGAGATGGTAATGCCTGGTGATAACGTGACTATTACAGTTGAGCTTATCTACCCTGTAGCTATCAACCAAGGTCTTCGCTTCGCTATCCGTGAAGGTGGACGCACAGTTGGAGCAGGTCAGGTTACAGAGATCATCGACTAACTAAAATATTAAAGGGTAAGTTGCCCTCCGGGGCACTTGCCTTTATTTAAAGGGGCATAGTTCAAGGGTAGAATAGCGGTCTCCAAAACCGTTGATGGGCGTTCGAATCGCTCTGCCCCTGCAACGCCGGTGGTTACGCGCCGGCAGTTATAGTAACCGGTAAGAGCATTTGCTTCCAACTGACTCGAGCCGCAATCATATAAAAATGAACAAGATTAGATTGTACTTTCAGGAATCGTACACTGAGTTGGTGAAAAAAGTTAGCTGGCCCTCATGGGCGCAGCTTCAAAGTTCGGCTATTGTAGTAATGATAGCCTCTTTGATATTTGCTTTGGTCATTTTTGGAATGGACTTCGGTTTCAGGAACATTATGACTTTCATTTACAACATGCTGTACTAGTCTTATGAGCGAATTTTCCAAAAAGTGGTATGTCGTTAGGGCAGCCGGCGGTAAAGAAAAAAAGGCTAAGGAGTATATAGAAAACGAGATTAAAAGACTTAATCTCGAAGAGTATGTTTCTCAAGTCTTAATTCCTACTGAAAAAATTTACCAGGTAAAAAATGGTAAAAAGGTCAGTATGGAGAGAATTTTTTATCCCGGATACATCCTTATCGAAGCAGCTCTCACAGGTGAGATTCAACATCTCATCAGAAATCTGCCGCACATCTCCGGCTTTCTTACAGAGAAATCGGGAAAAGACAAAGAACCTGTTCCTCTCCGTCAATCGGAGGTTAACAGAATACTGGGTCGTGTAGATGAATTGGTAGATAAAGAGGAGGAGAATATCACACCATTTATTGTTGGTGAACCTGTCAAAGTCATCGATGGTCCTTTCAACGGTTTCGACGGAACCGTAGAGGAGATCATGGAAGATAAGAAGAAGCTAAAAGTAATGGTAAAGATCTTTGGAAGAAAGACTCTATTGGAGCTAAATTTTGTTCAAGTAATTAAAGAATAAATAATAAATCATTATGGCTAAAGAAGTTGCCGCTCTCATTAAATTGCAGATCAAAGGCGGAGCAGCCAACCCTTCACCACCGGTAGGTCCGGCTTTAGGTTCTAAGGGTGTTAACATAATGGATTTTTGCAAGCAGTTTAATGCTCGCACACAAGACAGGGCCGGTAAGGTATTACCGGTGATTATTACTGTATTCAGTGATAAATCGTTTACATTTATTGTAAAACAACCTCCTGTTGCTGTGCAGCTTAAAGAGGCAGCAAAAATTCAGTCGGGTTCGGCTGAACCAAACCGTAAAAAAGTGGGCTCTGTAACATGGGAACAAATCCGTGCAATTGCTACAGATAAATTGCCCGATATGAATGCATTTACACTTAAGTCTGCCATGACCATGGTAGCAGGTACTGCACGCAGCATGGGTCTCACTGTTACCGGGGATTTTCCCGAAGATGTAAAATAGATAAAATCCTGCGATAATGAGTAAGCTTACAAAAAATCAAAAACTAGTATACGCCAAGGTCGACCCTGACAAGCAATATAAACTTGCTGAGGCATGCAAGTTGGTAAAAGAGATCTCTTATACCAAATTTGATGCATCTGTAGACATTGCTGTACGTTTAGGTGTAGATCCTCGTAAAGCGAATCAGATGGTTCGTGGTGTAGTGACTCTTCCGCACGGAACAGGAAAAACGGTTCGAGTGCTGGTACTCTGTACCCCCGACAAGGAGGCCGAAGCAACCGCATCGGGTGCCGACTATGTAGGTCTAGACGACTATATAGAAAAAATCAAAAACGGATGGACGGATGTAGATGTTATCATCTGTACCCCTTCTGTTATGGCAAAGATTGGTGCTATTGGTAGAATACTGGGCCCTCGCGGGCTTATGCCTAACCCTAAAACAGGTACTGTTACAATGGAGGTAGGCAAAGCTGTTACCGAGGTTAAAGCCGGTAAAATCGACTTTAAAGTAGACAAGCAAGGTATAGTTCACGCTTCTATCGGGAAGGTTTCATTTGAACCTGAAAAGTTGGCCGAAAACGCTATTGAATTCTTCAATACCGTAATTAAGCTAAAGCCACAGGCCCTCAAAGGAACCTACGTTAAAAGCATCTATCTATCATCTACTATGAGTCCGGGAATTAACATCGATAGCAAAACTATTAGTGCTGCTGAATAAAATAACTAATGTTTTATGAGAAAAGAGGAAAAAACACAAATTATTGAAAGTCTGGCAGCGCAGTTAGAGAAAACTCCCAATTTCTACATAGCAGATATCTCAGGTTTAAATGCCGAGAAAACTGCGAAGCTTCGTCGTGCATGCTTTGAGAAGGAGATTAAGCTTATGGTGGTGAAAAACACACTATTACGTAAAGCTCTTGAAAAAACTGCCTTGACAGACTCAGAAGCTCTCTATCCGGTACTTGAAGGTCCTACCGCTGTAATGTTTACAGAGAGTGTAAACATTCCTGCAAAACTCATTAAAGAGTTTGGTAAGGAGCACGGTAAACCTGTACTTAAGGGAGCGTTAGTACAAGAGTGTGCTTATGTTGGTGAAAACCAACTTGATGCACTCATTGCAATCAAGTCACGTGATGAACTCATCGGTGATGTTATTGGTCTACTTCAATCTCCGGTTCAGAATGTTATCTCTGCCCTTCAATCGAGCGGTGGCGGTAAAATTGCCGGTCTTGTTAAGACCTTATCAGAAAAAGAGTAACAGAATAATAATCATTTAAAACAATTATAACCATGGCAGATATCAAAAAATTTGCAGAAGAACTAGTAAACCTGTCCGTTAAAGATGTACAAGAATTAGCAAAGATTCTTAAAGAAGAGTATGGAATCGAGCCTGCAGCTGCTGCTGTAGCAGTAGCCGGTCCGGTAGCAGCCGGTCCTGCAGCAGAAGTTGAACAAACTCAATTTGACGTTATCCTAACTTCAGCCGGACAAGCTAAACTACAAATAGTTAAGGTTGTAAAAGAGATCACCGGACTTGGTCTTAAAGAGGCTAAAGATCTTGTAGACGCTGCTCCTAAAGCTATTAAGGAAAAAGTTTCTAAAGCCGAAGCTGAGCAAGTAAAATCTCAAATCGAAGAGGCGGGCGGAGAAGTTGAAATTAAATAACTCCACATCCCGTCGAACGGGAAACATTATCAGGTTTAGGGCCACAGGGCTCTAAACCTTTTTGTCGTTATTTTAATTATTTTCAACCAATCCGAAAAAAATGTCGCAAAAAAATATCAATCAGCGGATTACATTCGCGACTTCTAAATCCCTTCTTGATTATCCGGATTTCTTAGAAGTTCAGCTGAAGTCTTTCAAAGATTTCTTCCAGCTTGAGACAACCCCAGAAAATCGCAAAAACGAAGGACTATATAAAGTTTTTCAGGAGATATTCCCAATAACCGACACACGGAACAATTTTGTACTGGAATTTATCGATTATTTTATCGATCCTCCGCGATATACAATTGAGGAGTGTCTCGACAGAGGTCTAACCTATAGCGTACCACTAAAAGCCAAACTTAAACTATATTGCACCGACCCGGAGCACGAAGATTTTGATACGGTTATCCAGGATGTATATCTTGGAACAATCCCTTATATGACACCTAGAGGAACCTTTGTTATAAACGGTTCCGAGAGAATTGTAGTTTCGCAGCTACACCGCTCACCGGGTGTTTTCTTTGGCCAAAGCGTCCACGCAAACGGTACTAAGCTATACTCCGCAAGAATAATCCCTTTCAAGGGTTCTTGGATCGAGTTTGCAACAGACATCAACAACGTGATGTATGCATACATCGACAGGAAGAAGAAACTTCCCGTTACCACTCTCCTCAGGGCCATCGGGTATGAGAGTGACAAAGATATTCTAGATATTTTTGGATTGGCCAACGAAATTAAAGTTAACAAAAACAATCTCAAGAAATGCGTGGGTAGCAAGTTAGCAGCACGTGTTCTAAAGACGTGGAACGAAGATTTCGTAGATGAAGACACAGGTGAGGTTGTTTACATTGAGAGAAACGACATTGTAGTAGACAGAGAGACTGTTATTGAAGAGTTTCACGTAGATCTTATACTAGAATCAGGCGTAGATACTATTCTGGTTCACAAAGAGGATGCTAACGTTAACGACTTTGCTATCATACACAACACCCTCCAAAAAGACCAGACCAATTCGGAGAAAGAGGCCATATTCTATACATACAGGCAGTTACGTAACTCCGAACCTCCAGACGAGGCCACCGCAAGAGATGTAATAGATAAACTGTTCTTCTCAGATAAAAGATATGATTTGGGAGAGGTTGGTCGTTACAGACTCAACCACAAACTGAACCTAAATATCTCAGACGAGACAAGGGTTCTTACCAAACAAGATATAATTGAAATTATTCGCTACCTCATACAGCTAATCAACTCTAAAGCGATTGTAGACGACATAGATCACCTAAGCAATCGTAGAATAAGAACTGTAGGAGAGCAGCTTGCCAATCAGTTTAGTGTTGGTCTTTCCAGAATGGCCAGAACAATCAGAGAGAGGATGAATGTTAGAGATAACGAGGTATTTACCCCAATTGATCTCATAAATGCAAAGACACTCTCATCTGTTATAAATTCATTCTTTGGAACCAGTCAGCTCTCTCAGTTCATGGATCAAACCAATCCACTGGCAGAGATGACCCACAAGAGAAGACTTTCGGCGTTGGGTCCTGGAGGTCTTTCCAGAGATCGTGCCGGTTTTGAGGTTAGAGACGTTCACTACACTCATTACGGACGTCTATGTCCTATAGAAACGCCTGAGGGACCAAACATCGGTCTAATATCCTCTCTTTGCGTTTACGCGAGAATCAACGACCTTGGATTTATAGAAACACCATACAGAAAGGTAGAGGAGGGAAAGGTAGACATGACTGTAAAAGGTATTGTCTACATGAGTGCAGAAGAGGAAGAGGAGAAGATGGTAGCTCAAGCCAATGTACATATAGCCAACGACGGCTTAATTACCGACGAACGTATTAAATGTCGTTTTGAAGCAGACTACCCTGTTGTGGGCAGAGAAGATGTTCACTTGGTAGACGTCTCTCCAAATCAGATAGCATCTATTGCAGCTTCACTCATTCCATTCCTAGAGCATGACGACGCTAACCGTGCTCTTATGGGATCTAACATGATGAGGCAGGCAGTTCCCCTTATTAAGCCTGAATCACCGATTGTTGGTACCGGCTTGGAGGGTCCTGTAGTAAAAGACTCCAGAACACAGATTACTGCCAGAGGTAAAGGAGAGGTGGTATATGTAGATGCAAGAGAGATACATATAAAATATGAGATGACCGAGAATGAGAGGTTTGTAAGTTTCGAACCCGAAATCACGGTATACAAGCTCCCTCTTTACAGGAAAACCAACCAAAACACCTCAATCACTTTAAAACCTATCGTTAAGAAGGGAGATAAAGTAGAATCGGGCCAAATACTTACAGAGGGTTATGGAACCGAGAGCGGCGAACTTGCTTTGGGTAGAAACCTAAAGGTTGCATTCATGCCATGGCAGGGTTACAACTTTGAGGATGCAATTGTTATCTCAGAAAGACTTCTCAGAGAAGATGTATTCACCTCTATCCATGTAGATGAATACATTATGGAGGTTAGAGATACCAAAAGAGGTATGGAGGAGCTCACCTCAGATATACCTAACGTAAGTGAAGAGGCAACAAAAGATCTAGACGAGAACGGTATTATCAGAATTGGAGCAAACGTAGAGCCCGGCGACATTCTTATTGGTAAGATAACACCAAAAGGAGAGAGCGATCCATCTCCCGAAGAGAAGTTGCTAAGAGCTATATTCGGAGATAAGGCGGGCGATGTTAAAGACGCCTCATTGAAAGCATCTCCATCTCTGAGAGGAACTGTTATAGACAAAAGGCTCTTTTCAAGAGTTGCAAAAGAGAACTCAAAGAAGGGTAAAAGCGTTTCAAAAAATCAGATACAACACGCAGAAGATAACTTTACCAGAAAAGCCGGTCAATTAAGACAAAATTTCCTCGAAAGACTATCTGCTCTTCTTTATAATAAGAGTTCACAGGGTGTTAGCGATTTATATGGTGTTGAAATTATTGCCAAGGGTGTTGATTTCAAAATGGATATGCTTGATAAGATAGATTACGAAAACATCAATCCTACAAAGTGGACTAGCGATAAAAATACTAATAATCTTATCAAACTTCTAATTAACAACTACTTAATTGCGCATAAAGAGTTCGATGCCGAGTTGAAGAGAATTAAGTACAACCTAACTATAGGTGATGAGCTTCCAACCGGTATCATGCAACTTGCAAAGGTATATATTGCTAAGAAGCGTAAAATAAGAGTTGGAGATAAAATGGCCGGTAGACACGGAAACAAAGGTATTGTTGCAAAGGTGGTAAGAGATGAAGATATGCCTTTCCTTGAAGACGGTTCAACTGTAGATATTGTACTTAACCCTTTGGGTGTTCCATCCAGGATGAACCTTGGACAGATCTATGAGACTGTACTGGCTTGGGCAGGAAAAGAGTTGGGAACAAAATTCAGCACACCGATATTCGATGGAGCAAAACTCGACGATATCTGCCAATTTACCGACAAAGCCGGAGTTCCAAGATATGGAAAAACATACTTGAGAGACGGTGGTACAGGCGAACTTTTCGATCAACCGGCAACAGTAGGTATAATCTATATGCTTAAACTGGGGCACATGGTAGACGACAAGATGCACGCACGTTCAATAGGTCCATACTCGCTCATAACACAGCAACCTCTGGGAGGTAAGGCACAGTTCGGAGGTCAGAGATTTGGAGAGATGGAGGTTTGGGCACTGGAGGCATTTGGTGCTGCTAATATCCTTCAAGAGATTCTAACAATAAAATCTGACGATGTTACCGGAAGATCCCGTGCTTACGAAGCAATAGTCAAAGGCGACCCTATGCCTGCTGCAGGCATACCTGAATCGCTCAATGTTCTACTCCACGAACTACGTGGTTTAGGATTGAGCATAAACCTTGACTAACTAATAAATGTTTTTGCAAATCTTTGAAACAGAATAATATGTCTACAAAGAAAGATATAAAAGTAAAAAGTAATTTTAACCAGATAACAATTAGCCTGGCCTCTCCCGAAGAGATTCTGGAGAGATCGTCCGGTGAGGTTCTTAAACCAGAAACGGTAAACTACAGAACTTACAAGCCGGAGAGAGACGGGCTGTTCTGCGAAAGAATCTTTGGTCCATACAAAGATTATGAGTGTCATTGCGGCAAGTACAAGAGGATTCGCTACAGGGGCATAGTGTGCGACAGATGTGGTGTAGAGGTTACAGAGAAGAAGGTTAGAAGAGAGAGGATGGGTCATATATCACTCACTGTTCCTGTTGCCCATATCTGGTATTTCAGAAGTACTCCAAACAAGATAGGTTATCTGCTGGGTATACCGTCAAAGAAACTTGAAGCTATTATCTACTACGAAAGATACATAGTTATTCAGGCGGGTATTAAAGCTAATGACGGCATCAAAGTGCACGATTTTCTTACAGAGGACGAATATCTTGCAATTATTGACTCACTGCCTAGGGAGAACCAACTGCTGGATGACTCCGATCCTAATAAATTTATTGCCGGTATGGGTGCCGAGGCAATGTATAAAATGTTGGAAAGAATTAACTTAGATGAACTCTCCTACGATTTAAGGCACAAAACCGACACAGAGACCTCTCAACAAAGGAAGGCAGAGGCACTTAAGAGATTGAGCGTTGTAGAAGCTTTCAGGGAGTCTAAAGATATAAACAAACCTGAGTGGATGATATTAAAGGTAATACCTGTCATTCCACCTGAGCTCAGACCATTAGTTCCTCTTGACGGAGGAAGATTTGCCACCTCAGACCTAAACGATCTCTACAGAAGGGTTATCATAAGAAATAACAGACTAAAGAGACTTATAGAGATTAAAGCTCCCGAAGTGATTCTTAGAAATGAGAAGAGGATGCTTCAAGAGGCGGTAGACTCTCTATTCGATAACTCCAGAAAATCCAATGCTGTTAAGACAGAGGCAAACAGAACGCTTAAATCACTATCAGACAGCTTAAAAGGTAAGCAAGGACGTTTTCGTCAGAATCTCCTTGGTAAGAGGGTAGACTACTCAGCACGTTCAGTTATTGTTGTAGGTCCCGAACTTAAAATGCATGAGTGCGGATTGCCTAAAGATATGGCAGCCGAACTCTTTAAGCCATTTGTTATAAGGAAATTGATAGAGAGGGGTATAGTAAAAACCGTAAAATCTGCTAAGAAAATTGTAGACAGAAAAGATCCTGTTATCTGGGATATATTAGAGAATGTAATGAAGGGACATCCGGTGCTTCTTAACCGTGCTCCTACCCTTCACCGTCTTGGCATACAGGCGTTTCAACCAAAACTGATTGAAGGAAAAGCTATTCAGCTCCACCCGCTCTCCTGTACGGCATTCAATGCCGACTTCGACGGCGACCAGATGGCTGTGCACCTTCCGCTTGGAAATGCAGCCATTCTCGAAGCTCAGCTTCTTATGCTTGGATCTCACAATATCCTTAACCCTGCAAATGGTGCTCCAATTACAGTACCATCGCAAGACATGGTGCTTGGGCTTTACTACATCACCAAGTCACGCCCGGGAGCTAAAGGTGAAGGAATGAGATTTTATGGGCCGGAGGAGGTAATCATTGGTTACAATGAAGGTACCGTAGCACTTCATGCAGAGATAGAGGTAAGAATGGCTAACAACCTTTTGGATTCATCTCAGGGACACTCAATTATTAAAACTACCGTTGGAAGAGTTCTTTTTAACCAGGTTGTTCCTTCGGAGGTAGGATACATAAATGAGATCCTTACAAAAAAATCACTTCGTGATATTATTGGAAATGTACTTAAAGTTTCGGGAGTTGCCCGTACCTCTAAGTTTTTGGACGATATTAAAGAGATCGGATTTAAGATGGCCTATAAAGGTGGTCTCTCTTTCAACCTGGAAGATGTAATAATTCCGGAGGAGAAAGCCAATCTCATAGAAGATGGATATAAGCAGGTAGAAAATATAATGTTCTCTTATAACAACGGTCTTATAACCAACAATGAGAGATACAACCAAATTATTGATATCTGGACCTCTACAAACTCAAAACTTACCAACATTGTAGAGAAGAGGATAGCAACTGATAAGCAAGGATTCAATCCGGTTTATATGATGCTTCACTCCGGCGCAAGGGGCTCAAAAGAGCAGATTCGTCAGCTTTCGGGTATGAGAGGTCTTATGGCCAAACCGCAGAAATCGGGATCTACATCTGCCGAAATTATCGAAAATCCTATTTTATCTAACTTTAAAGAGGGTCTCTCAGTTCTCGAGTACTTTATATCTACTCACGGTGCAAGAAAAGGTCTAGCCGATACAGCTCTAAAAACAGCCGATGCCGGTTATCTTACCCGCCGTCTAGTAGATGTCTCCCACGATGTTATTATTAGCGAAGATGATTGCGGAACATTGAGAGGTCTGGTTGCAACAGCCATAAAAAATAAAGATGAAATTGTAGAGTCTCTTTACGATAGAATTCTTGGTAGAACCTCTGTTCACGACATTTACAACCCACTTACAGGTGAAAGAATTGTAGAGACAGGTCAAGAGATTACCGAGGAGATTGCAGAACTTATCCAAAGTTTACCAATCGAACATGTAGAGATTCGCTCTGTGCTTACCTGCGAATCTAAGAAGGGTGTTTGCGCAAAATGTTACGGCAGAAACCTTGCAAATGGCAGAATGGTTGAGATTGGAGAGGTTGTTGGTGTTATAGCCGCGCAATCCATTGGTGAACCAGGTACACAGCTTACGCTTCGTACTTTCCACGTAGGGGGTACTGCATCTAGTATAGCATCTGAAAATGAGATCGTAGCCAGGTATGAGGGTCGTCTTGAATTTGAGGAGCTCAGAACACTTCTTAAAGAGTTTGAGAATGGTGAAAAATCTGAGATTGTTATAGGTAGAACAGCAGAGATGCGAATTGTAGATGTAAATACCGGAATTGTATTATCTACACATAACGTCCCTTATGGAGCAACCCTATATTTCAAAAACGGAGACGATGTTAAGAAGGGAGATAAAATTTGCGAATGGGATGCCTACAATGCAGTTACTATAGCCGAGACCGGTGGAAAGGTTGTTTTTGATAACCTTATAGAAGGTGTAACCTTTAGAGAGGAGGCAGCAGATGAGTACTCTCTCCACAAAGAGAAGGTTGTAATTGAGTCTAGAGACAAGTCTAAAAACCCTACTATCAGAATTCTTGATGATAGTAAAAATGAGTTACGCCAATACAACCTCCCTGTTGGTGCACACATTATGGTAGAGAACGGCAAAAAGGTAAAATCGGGAGATATTCTGGTTAAAATACCTAGAGCCATTGGTAAATCGGGCGATATTACCGGAGGTCTTCCAAGGGTAACAGAGCTGTTTGAAGCACGTAATCCATCAAATCCGGCGATTGTTTCGGCAATTAACGGAGAGGTTCAAATGGGTAAGATTAAACGAGGTAATCGTGAAATCATTATCAAGTCAAAAACCGGAGAGGAGATGAGATATCTTGTGCCTCTCTCGAAACAGATTCTTGTACAAGAGAATGACTACATAAGAGCAGGAATGCCTCTTTCCGACGGTGCTATCTCTCCAACAGATATCCTTGCTATTCAAGGTCCAACTAAGGTGCAGGAGTACATTGTAAATGAGATACAAGAGGTGTATCGCATGCAGGGTGTAAAGATCAACGATAAGCACTTTGAGATCATTGTTAGGCAAATGATGAGAAAGTTAGAGATTGTAGATCCGGGCGATACTCGCTTCTTACCTGAGCAGTTGGTAGATAAATGGGAGTTTATGCAGGAGAACGATGAGATTTACGACAAAAAGGTTGTTCTTGATGCCGGAGACTCAAACGAGCTTAAACCGGGAATGATTATTACTGTAAGACGACTCAGAGAGGAGAACTCTATGCTTAAGAGACGAGACCTTAAGCTTGTAGATGCTAGGGATGCAATTCCTGCAACCTCTAATCAGGTTCTGCAAGGAATTACACGTGCAGCTCTAAGAACAAATAGCTTTATGTCTGCGGCATCGTTCCAGGAGACAACAAAAGTTCTCTCAGAAGCGGCAACATTTGGAAAGAAAGACACTTTGGAAGGTCTCAAAGAGAACGTTATCTGCGGACATTTAATACCTGCAGGAACAGGAACCAGAGAGTTCGAAAAGATAATTGTTACCTCTAAAGACGACTATCAAAGAGCATTCAGAAGCAAAAAAGAGGAGTAGATTCTCCATTGGTTTTTTTCTAAAAAAAGGGCGCCTGTTATACAGACGCCCTTTTTAATTTGTAATATAAATTCAAAGCCCTACTTCACATATACAGGCGGAGCCAATGGTATGAATGTTAAAGGATTCATACTTTTTGTCTGTACCATAACAGATTGAGATGGCGCCTTTTCTATATCCTTTGCAACAAACGCTTCTAAAGTGTACTCAACTCCAGCCGTTGTAAAGATCCTCTTTACAATTGCCTCTCTTGAAGGGGCATTGTAATATGGCTCATTAAATACCATACAGCTGGAAATTTCGGGTTTCCATACACCTAATGGGAAATAATATGCCCCCTGAAATGTGCCGACTCTTGAATATCCCGGTTTAAGAATAAAGTGTTTCCATTTTACCTGAGTAGAATCTCCGGTTAAAGATACATTGGCAGAGTGCCCTCTTGTCTCTCTATCTCTCAACTTTTGCTTCTCCTCATCTGTAATGGTTTTGCCGGCATTTGACGAAGAGATATACTCATCTGCCAACCTGCCAAATCCATGACCGCCGGCTTCGTGCATTATCAAATTTCTAAAGTTGGTGCCTGCACTAACCGACTTACTTACAGGGGCAATAGCAATTGATCTTCCGTCTGTCCATGTCCAACAGGTACCTGCATACCTATTCTGATTAACAACAAGAACAATCAGCATATCTCTAAGTTTATAGTCGTCTACGCCGGGAATTGTCTTAGCCATTGAAAAAACTATATCACTTGCCGACTCCATTGAGGATCCCCCTTTAAACATAACCTTGTATTTGGTGTTTTTAGTGATGCTCTTGTCTGTCTGAGTTACACCGCTCTCCCTAGAATAACCGGCAAGTTTATATACTTTAAAATAGTCTCTATAGCTTTTATATGGCTCAACACTAAAGAAATGCTCAATTCCGTCATTTATATCCTTGTCGAAAAGAGCCCCCTCTTCGTGATCTTCGGGTAGATAGCCATCTCCAATAAATAGCAGCTCCGATGGTTTAGCCCCTTTAGTGTTCTCAAATGCCACTCTATACTCACCATCTAAATAACTTTTCTTAGTACCTGTTGTAAAGCTTCTTACCTCTGATATTGTCTCTCCACCAAAGTTGTCTCTTGCTTTCACCCTCCAGTAATACTTCTGATTCTCCTCTAAAAATGCAGGAGGATAATATACAGAGTCACTCAACTGATTTGAATTAGAAAACACCGATGAGTTTTTTGAATACTCAACAGTATAGATCACAATATCGTTATCAGGGTCGCTGGATGATTTCCATCTTAATATTGGTAAACGATTGGCATTTGTAATATTATCTGCAGGAGAGACCAGAGAGGGTTTTGTTGGGGCACTATTCGTGCTTCTCTCCTGTGCAATGGATAGTTGTTTTGAGGTATTACCATACTTTATGGTTATGCTCTCACCTCTTGCCATTCCCTGATTTGCCTCAACAGCAATCTTCACATCCATACTGTTTTCTCCCGAGGCGGGTGATGCGCTAATCCAGTTAACTCCCTGAGGGACTTCAATACTCCATTTTGTATTAGATGTAATATAAACTGTCTTATCTGATTTTTCCTTTCCAAAAGAGAGTTCAGATTTATCTGTATCAAGTCTGGAGTAATTTTGAGTAAGTCTGGCCGATTTTTTTAACCCTTTACTAGTAACATAAAGTGTCACCCCTCTATCTTCGTTAGTAAAATTGTTGTTTGCAGTTATGGTTATCTCTCCATCGCCACTACCGGATGTGGGAGAAATTGTGCACCACGATGCCGAAATAGTTGCACTCCATTTTCCATTTGATTGAACAACAATTTTTTCTGTTCCTCCCAAGTTAGAGATGATTACCTCCTTTAGAGAAAGTTCTAATTGTGTAGGAGGATCTTTTTTACAAGCTGCTGCTACAAACAGTAGCAGCATAAATAGAATAATTTTACTCTTTGTCATATATTTAGTTTAAGTTATCAATTATGGCATCATTACAGGAGGTGCCAACGGCATAAATGTAAATGGGTTTATGCTTTTAGTGATCATCATAGCTGCCTGCGATGGCGATTTTTCTATATCCTTCTCTATAAAGGCTTCAAGTGAATATTGTATGCCGGCCATGGTCATAATCCTCTTTACAATTGCCTCTCTGGAAGGAGCATTATAATATGGCTCGTTGTATACCATACAGCTCGAAAATTCGGGCCTCCATACTCCAAGAGAGTAGTAAAAACCGCCTTGAAAAGTGCCTACTCTTGCGTATCCCGGCCTTAATATAAAATGTTTCCACTTTACTTTTGTAGAGTCGCCGGTTAGATCTACGTTCGAATAGAACCCGGCATCTGCAAAAGATCTTAACTTCTGTTTATTTTCATCAGTAATTGTTTTACCCGTATTTTCCTGAGTAACATACTCGTCTGCAAGACGTCCGAATCCATGACCACCCGCCTCGTGCATTATTAAATTCCTGTAATGAGTTCCCGGGGTTGACGATTTGCTAACAGGTGTGATTGCTATAGCCCTTCCATCGGACCAAATCCAGCATGTTCCTGCATACCTGTTTTCATTCACAACCAAGATGACAAGCATATCTCTGAGCTTAAAATCATCTACGGTAGGAATCTTTTTAGCGTATTTAAAGACCTCATCGGTATCGGTTGTAAGTGACGACCCTCCAATAAAATCTGTCTTAAATTTTGTCATTTTAGAGATACTTTTATCTGATTGTGTTGCACCTCTCTCTCTGGAGTAAGCGGCTTGTTTATAGACTTTAAAATATTCTCTGTAGCTCTTGTATGGTTCCACGCTAAAAAAGTGCTCAATTCCTTCGTCTATATCTTTGTCGAAAACTCCACCCTCTTCAAAGTCTTCCGATATGTAACCATCTCCTAAAAATAGAATCTCCGATGGTTTAACCCCTTTTGTATTCTCTTGTGCTACCTTGTACTCTCCATCCAGATAGCTTACCTTAATTCCTGTTGTAAACGTAAATATCGGGGAGAGCGACTCTCCTCCATATTTATCTGCGGCTTTAACTCTCCAGAAATATCGCTGATTTGACTGCAGATTGTTAGGAAGGTTAAAGAGGGAGTCTTTTACACTAAAGCTGTTCTCCCATATACTCTCTTTAGTTGAGTATTCTATGGTGTATGTTATTTCGTCGCCATCGGCATCTTTTGAAGATTGCCATCTGAATGTAGGCATCCTATTGGCATCGATAAGGTTATTTATTGGTAATTTGAGAAGAGGTGCACTCGGTATGGAATTAACACCTCTCTCCTGTACAATCTGGACTACTTTAGTAGAGTTTCCAAATCTGAATTTAAGGTCGGCAGTTCGCTCCTTTCCCTGATTTGCACTAAGTGATACAACTACCTCTCCAGCATTATTACCGTTGGAGGGGGTAGTTACTATCCAATCTGTTCCTGGAGGCAACTCTGTCTGCCATAGAGTATTTGAGGTTACTATAATGTTTTTTGACGAAATCTCTTTAGGGAATATCAGTTTGTCTGTGTCGGTTTCAAGTTTAGAGAAGTCCTGCTTTATTCTCACACTTCTCTTTACATTTCTACTGGATACATATAGTGTTACACCTCTCTCCTCTTCACCAAAATTATTGGTTGTTGTTATTTCAATCTCCCCGTTACCATCTCCACTGGTTGGCGATATTGTACACCAAGATGCAGATAAAGATGCTGTCCACTTTCCGTTTGAAGTTACGTTTAATGTTCCTGTGCCATTAAAATTAGATACTATTATCTCGGAGACAGATAGCTCTAGTTGGGCCGGCGGCTCCTTTATACAAGAGAGCAAAAAGGTAATTACTCCAAGGGTATATAGGATTTTTCTAAAATTCTTCATATCACAAATCATCAAAATAGAGAGACCAAATATAAAAAAAAACCCCGAATAAAATCGGGGTTTATAAAATTAAGCATCAATATGCTACAAAGGATTCTGAACCATCTTAGGGTTTGCATCCATCTCTTGCTGAGGAATCAAGAACACAAAGTTCTTATCTCCTGCAGGGAAGTTAGAGGCTGCATTCCACTGTGCCGGATTGTGACCAAGATCTCTTCTATCTAATCCTCTGTTTAGACGTTTGATGTCGAAGAATCTCTGTCCCTCTCCCCAAAGATCGGCGCGACGATGCATAATAATATGATCTATGAGGGCATCACCTGTCAGGGTTGTTTTTACATAACCCGGATCTCTCTTGTTAATCAGATTGAACAGTACGTTTTGAGCATCAATGAAGTTACCTCTTCTTGCCTCGGCCTCGGCCTCAATCAAGAACATTTCACCCGCTTTAATGTACAGATAGTCATTAGTCCATCCGCCATTACCTGTAAATTTCCAACCTACGCGAGGTTTGCCAGAGGTTGTTCTGAAAGCTGCTTTACGAGTATCGGTAGCACTCATGAAGTCGAATACTACTGTACTAAGAAGCTTATGATTACCCAATGTTGCATATCCTTGGAAAGCAGGGTCTATGTGAGAGAAGAACGAAGCGTAGCTGGTCTGCTGCTCATCTATCAGAACCGCACCCCAGATCCACTCGGTTGAAACTTTGTTGAAACCATAGTTATAGTTTGCTTCAAGTGTTGTTCCTGTTCTTGCAGCTCTTGCATAAGTTACGGCATTTGCCCAGTCACCGGTAGTCAATGCTACTCTTGCAGCTATTGCATTAGCAGTATTGAAGTGAATGTGAGACATATTGATTCTTGAAGCTGTATTGCCATTAAGAAGAGCAATAGCATCTGTAAGGTCCTTCTTGATTTGAGTATAAACCGCCTCTACAGATGAACGCTCTAGTGGCTGCTGACCAGGTTCAATTCTAATAGGAATACCAAGCTGAGTGTTATTCTTAGTAACAAAATTGTATCTGTCGGCATACATCTGAACAAGCTGGTAGTGAGAGTGTGCCCTGTAAACCAATGCTTGAGCTTTGATATTGTTTCTTCTTGGAATCTCGGAATCAAAAACTGTAATCTTGTCTATATTAGATAGAAGAAGATTTGAGTTGTTGATTATGTCGTAGTAGAAATCCCATGGATACAAACAGTTAGTTGAGTTTACATTTCTGTGCTCCAGGTATTGATACCAAGATACAAACCATCCGTAACCCCTCTCGGTTGGATAGAAATCTTCGCCAAGACACTCCATAGCATAATTAATTGCTGTATGTCCGAATTTGTCGTGTGCTCCTCCGTAGACATACCCAAAACGGTGTATACCTTCGAGTAGGGTCTGTGCTCCTGTCAATGTTTTGAAAAGGTCGGCCTCTGCTACACTGGATGTTGGTGCAGTCTCCAAATATTCCTTGTTACAAGAGACTATACCCAGAGTTGCCAGTAAAAGTAATACTAGTATATTTTTTTTCATAGTTCTTCTAATTAAAATGTAATGTTAAGTCCTAGTGATATAATCTTATTAGGAATATAAGTGTGGTCGGATGTACCTCCGAAAGTCTGCTGAGGATCCATTCCTGTTCTCTTTGCAAACATTGCAAGGTTGTCACCTGTGGCAAATACTCTAACAGATGTTAGGTTAAGCTGCTTCAGATATTTAGAAGGAACTGTGTATCCGAAAGTAACGTTTCTCAACGACAAGAAGCTAGCGTCTGTCAACCAGCGGCTCGAAGCGGCAGTTGGAGCAGCATATGCATTCTGTAGTCTTGGAACATTTGTGTTAGTATTGGCCGATGTCCATCTGTTAAGAAGGTCTATGTGCATGTGCGAACCGAAAGTACCCGGATGCATCAAAGCTGCATAGTTAGTATCGTACATCTTTCCGCCAAGTTGGTAAACAAAGAACACTGCAAGGTCAAATCCGTAGAATTTAACAGTATTAGTTATACCTCCGTAGATATCAGGAATTGATGAGCCAAGATAGTAGTATGATGCTGCGTTCTGATCTTTTGTTGTCTCTTTACCGGTTACATTTCCGTTTGCATCTTTTATATCTTTGTAATACAATGCACTACCGTCTGCTTTATCTACACCTGCCCAGTCTCTCAACCAGAAATCAAATATTGAGTGTCCAACAGAGAGCTTCTTAGTTCCGGAAATAATCTCTTGGAATTTACCATCAGGTCCTAAAGGCATCTTGGTAATCTCATTTTTGTAGTGAGTTCCGTTTATGTCTATAGTCCATGTAATGTTTTTCTTCTTGATGATATCGCCTGTAAGTTGGAATTCAAAACCTTTATTGCTCATGCTACCAATGTTGTCCCACTTAATGTGAAGACCTGCCGATTGTGGAAGAGGCACCTGGAATAGAAGGTTATCGGATTTTCTTATAAAGTACTCTGCCTGACCACGAATTCTACCTAAGAATGAGAAGTCTGCACCAACGTTAAAGTTACCGTTTTTCTCCCACTTAAGTTCGTTGTTAGCTAATTGCGAGTAGAATGCACCATTGAAGTTACCGTTGTTATAGCCCGAAATTGTAAACAAACTCTGGTATCCGTAGAAGTTTCCGATATCGTCATTACCCTGCTCACCATAAGATGCTTTAAGACGAAGATCGTCCAGCCAGTTAACAGAAGCAAGGAACGGCTCGGCTTTGATTCTCCACGAACCACCTACCGACCAGAAACCTCCCCAACGTGAATCCGATGAGAATCTCGATGAACCGTCGTAACGATAAGATCCCGACAAGAAATATTTGTTGGCATATGCATAATTTGCATTTGCGAAGTAACCTTCCAGTGTATAGATATCTGCATACGATGAAGAACCTTCGGCAACCGATCCTGCAACAAGCTCTTTAGAATCAATTTTAAAGTTGGTTCTGGTAGCCCAAAGTACTCTTCTGTCCCACTGGTAGTTTTCGTGTCCTACTAGAACATTTACATTGTGGTCTCCAAAAGCTTTGTTATAGGTTAGCACCTGGTTGAAGGTGTATGACTGAGCTCTCTGATACTCTTTAGTTGAACGACCCGAAACACCGGCACCTGTTAAGGTAACACCTGCGTCTCCGAATTTGTTGTTCTGATAGGTTGTGAAAAGAGTGTTTGTAAGGTCTGTACTTCCCGAAATTCTAAAAGTAAGATCCTTCATGATTGTGAACTCACCCGCTAATCTTGCCGATAACTGGTTTCTCATGTTAGATCTGTCATCTAAAGGCAGAGTAACCATAAGGTTTGAGTTTGGAGCGTAAGGACGTGTTTTTCCTGTCCAAGTATAAACAGTGTTTCCACCACCCATATCGTAAGCAGGAGATCCGTCATTCATAGTCTTGATTGAACCGTCGGCATTTCTCTGGTAGATAGGATAGATAGGACCCATCATCCTTCCGTAGTAGAATGGATTGGATGTGTAGGTTCCCTCTGCAAGAAGGTTAGATGTGTTAGATGACGATCCCGAGATGTTACCCTCCATCTTGAACCACTTGTTAACTCTTGAATTGATACCTACACGACCTGTAAAACGATCGTAGCTAGACCACTTAAGGTGACCTTTTTCATTAATATAACCAAGAGACATGTAGTAAGTTGTTTGATCTACACCACCACTTAGATTAACGTTATAGTCCTGACGAACACCTGTTTGTGAGAGAGCATCAATCCAGTTGTCTTGATATAGAAGAACAGCTGCAGGATTAAGTTTACCATCTAACCCAACAACCTGGTCGTTAGCAACGTTGTATGGATTGTATCCTCCCAATCTTGCAACAATACCGTTAGAGGTAGCACCACTGGCTTGAGCGGCAGCTGCATCCGGAGTCATTCCGCCTGCAATCACGCGAGCATTTCTCCAACCTTCCCACATTAGTTCGTAGTACTGGTTTGCGTTCACTCTTTCGTATTCTTTTATTGCCCTTGAACTTACACCAATGTTAACCTTGGCGTTTACCGTAGCTTTTCCTACACGTCCTTTTTTGGTTGTTACCATGATAACACCGTTTGCACCGCGAGCTCCGTAAAGAGCTGCTGCTGCTGCATCTTTAAGAACGCTTATAGACTCGATATCATCGGTTGGGATTGCGTTGATATCGCCATCGTAAGCTGCACCGTCAACTACATATAAAGGTGCACTTGAAGCGTTAACCGAACCGATACCTCTGATTCTGACTGCAGCAGAAGAGCCCGGCTGGCCCGAACCTCCAACAACCTGAACACCGGGAACAGCACCTGCAAGAGATTTGGTTACGTTGGTAGACTGAATTCTCTCAATCTGATCTTGCTTTACAGATGCGGCAGATCCTGTAAATGACGATCTGCGAACAGTCTGATAAGCAACAACCAGAACATCTTCCAGCTGGAGAGCATCAACTGCCAATGAAACGTTAATCACAGTCTGGTCTGTAACGGTTACAAACTGAGCTGTCATTCCAATAAAACTGAACTCGAGAACGGCTCCTCTGTTTACGTTAATCGAGTAGTTTCCGTTAAGGTCGGTAACTGTTCCGATTGTTGTACCTTGTACTCGAACGGAAGCACCGATGATAGGTGATCTATCACCCGCGTCGGTAACAGTACCTGTCACCCTTAGAGTTTGTGCCAATAGCACATTCCCAGCCACCAAAAAAAGTGCGGCGAGAAGTAATCTGATTTTTTTCATTTAGTAAATTTTTGGTTAGTAATTTAAGTATTTTGGTTATGTAGTTTTGCCGTAGGGTATTTTATGCTAAGCAAAGTTAAATAATTTTTTTACAATTACAAATGCACATAAAGGGTCAAATAATGCAATTTTTGATAAATTTCAGACCTTTGGATATAAAAAAAAGGTTGTCGCAAATGTGACAACCTTTAATTATTTAATCGTTTACTTATAAATTGTAAGCATTTCTAGCAAAGCCCTTGCTCAAGTGTAGCTCTTGCCACCTTCATAAAACCTGCAATGTTCGCTCCATTAACATAATTGATAAAGCCATCGCTCTGCTTTCCATATTTAACACACTGCTCGTGTATGCTCTCCATTATCTGCTTAAGTTTTGTATCTACCTCTTCTGCTGTCCAGCTTATGTGCATTGCATTTTGAGTCATTTCAAGCCCGGAAACGGCAACTCCGCCGGCATTTACTGCTTTACCCGGAGCGTATAGGATTTTTGCTTTTTGGAACTCTGCAATCGCCTCAGGAGTGCATCCCATATTAGAGATTTCACCAACGCACATCACGCCGTTTGCAACAAGCTCACGGGCATCATCGCCATTAAGTTCATTTTGGAATGCACAAGGTAGTGCTATATCAACTTTAACAGCCCATGATTTTTTCCCTGGATAAAATTTTGAACCTGGGAATTTATCGGCATATGGAGCAACAACATCGTTATTGGTAGCTCTAAGTTCCAACATATACGCAATTTTGTTGTAATCCATACCCGCCTCATCAACTATCAGTCCATCAGGACCCGACAGTGCAATTACCTTAGCTCCAAGCTGAGTTGCCTTAAGAGCAGCTCCCCATGCAACGTTTCCGAATCCCGAAACCGATACTGTTTTACCTTTGATGTCAAGACCTTTGGTGGCAAGCATATGCGTAACAAAGTAAACCCCTCCGAATCCTGTTGCTTCTGGTCTGATAAGAGATCCTCCCCAGGTTGCACCTTTTCCTGTAAGCACTCCGGTATTCTCTCTGGCCAGTTTTTTATACCAACCATACATATATCCAACCTCTCTGGCTCCTACTCCAATGTCTCCTGCAGGAACATCTGTATCGGGACCCAAGTGACGCCAAAGTTCAGTTATAAATGCCTGGCAGAATCTCATTATCTCTGCGTCTGATTTTCCTTTTGGATCAAAATCCGAACCACCTTTACCACCACCCATAGGAAGAGTTGTTAGAGCATTTTTGAATGTCTGCTCAAACCCTAGAAACTTAAGAATTGATGGGTTTACAGAAGGATGAAATCTAAAACCACCCTTGTAAGGACCTATTGCATTGCTGAACTGAACTCTGTAACCTGTATTGGTATGCACCTCGCCTTTGTCGTCTTGCCAGGTAACTCTGAAGGTGAAAATTCTGTCGGGCTCAACCAGTCTCTCAATGATTTTTGCTTTTTGAAACTCGGGATGCTGGTTGTAAATTGGCTCGATGGATTCCAGAACCTCGTGAACTGCTTGTAAATACTCTTTCTCGTGGCCATACTTTCTCTCAAGTGAAGCCATAATTTCTGCTACTTTCATGATAACAAGTTTTATAATGTTTTGGTATGTTGGTTATCTATTTTACCTCCCAGGTGGCACCGCTTCTCAGAAGCTCGTCCATATTGTGAATTTGCGCATGCTCTCGTGCGTCAATTACCTGATCCCTTACATTGTCGTCGTATGTTTTATCTTTTACGGCTCTGATTACTCCAAGAGCAACCGGTAATTCGGGATACTTCATATCTATAAGCATTGAGTGTATCCCAGGGTTCTCTTCGTGTGCGTCATGAACCAAAAGATCCTTTTCACTCACTCCATCTTGGCCCAATACTACAGATTTAATTTTATGTCCGTCCAGGATAAGTCCTTTATCTTTATTCTTGCCGTATATCATGGGCTCTCCATGCTTAAGAACTATTGTTCTCTCGGCCCTGAACTCCTTATCGGCAACCTCTGAGTGTGTTCTGTCGTTAAAAATAACGCAGTTAACCAGAATCTCCGTTACAGCTGTTCCATCGTGTTTAGCAGACTCAACCATAACATCCTGAGTAAGCTTCAGCTCTACATCTATGCTTCTGGCAAAAAAAGTTCCTCTTGAACCCAAAACCAGCGCTCCCGGATTGAATGGATGTTCAACCGTTCCGTAAGGAGATGTTTTTGTCACCATACCTAACTTAGATGTAGGCGAGTACTGACCCTTGGTAAGTCCGTAAATTTGATTGTTGAAAAGGATAATATTAATGTCAATATTTCTTCTGATTGCATGTATAAAATGGTTTCCGCCTATTGCCATAGCATCGCCGTCACCGGTAACCTGCCAAACAGTTAAGGTTGGATTAGCAACCTTTATTCCTGTTGCAATAGCCGAAGCTCTTCCATGAATACCATGAAAACCATATGTATCCATATAGTACGGAAATCTTGAAGAACATCCGATTCCCGAAACAAATACAAATCGCTCTCTAGTATAGTTTAGTGCTTCGCAAATCTCTGGCATTGCTCTCTGAACACTTGCCAATATTGCGTGGTCTCCGCAACCCGGACACCATTTAACTTCCTGGTTGCTCTTAAAGTCTTGTGGAGTATATTTCATAATCATTCTATTTACCGGGTGTATTAAAGAATCTCGTTAACTGCGTCAACAATCTCTTTTACTATAAAAGGCTGACCTTGTACTTTGTTTTTTTGATAGTAGTGAAACTTTTGGTACTGGGTCCTTAAATAGTTTGCAAACTGACCGCTATTTAGTTCACATACAATAATTTTCTTGAAACCGGAGAATACTTTTTCTGTATTTTTCGGTAGAGGGAAGATATAATCGAAGTGAGCCAGACTCACCTTTTTACCCTCTGCCTGCAGCTCTTTTACGGCTGTGTAGAGATGGCCGTAAGTTCCTCCCCATCCAACTACCAGCACATCGCCACTCTCCTCACCCATAATTGATTGTTCAGGGATAAAGTTTGCAAGCCGATTTACTTTTTCTGCTCTTTCGGCTACCATCCTTTCGTGTACAATAGGGTCGGAAGATACGCTTCCGTCGTTATTTTTCTCAAGGCCACCTACTCTGTGCTCAAGGCCAGGAGTTCCGGGGAAGGCCCATCTTCTTGCCATTTTAACATCATCTCTCTTAAACGGCCAGAATGGAGTCTCATCGGGTCTCTCAATAATTGGAGGATTGATTGCCGGATAATCTTTCATTGAAGGAATCTTCCACGGTTCCGAGCCATTTCCTAAAAACCCTTCGGTTAACAACAGTACCGGCATCATGTGCTCCATTGCATATTTGGCAGAGTAGAAAGCCGCATCGAAACAATGCGACGGAGAGTGAGCTGCTATAACAGCTATAGGACACTCGCCGTTTCTTCCGTACAACGCTTGGTTTAAATCGGTCTGCTCTGTCTTGGTAGGTATTCCGGTAGATGGGCCCCCTCTCTGAACATCTACAATAACTATCGGAAGCTCTGTAATCATTGCAAGCCCCAGTGCCTCAGACTTTAAAGACAAGCCCGGGCCAGAGGTTGTAGTAACTGCCAGATTACCTGCGTAAGCAGCACCTATAGCAGTGCAAATACCTGCAATCTCATCTTCGCACTGAAGAGTCTTTGCATTCAGGTCTTTTCTGAGTGACAACTCCTCAAGAATGCTTGTTGCTGGTGTAATTGGATAAGATCCACAGAATAAAGGAATTCCCGATTTTTCAGAAGCAGCTAACAACCCCCAGGCAGTTGCCTGATTGCCGTTGATGTATCTGTATATTCCCTTCTCCAGTTTGGCCGGAAGTACTCTGTATGTATTAGGAATAGCGTGAATATTACCCGCATAGTTGAATCCGTCTCTAAGCACCTTTTTGTTGGCCTCTGCAATCTCGGGTTTCTTTCTGAATTTTGAGTCGAGATACTCCTCGGTAGTGGTAAGAGGCCTGTTGAACATATAGTAGCATATGCCCAGAGTGAAAATATTCTTTGATCTTAGAATTGACTTTGGATCTAGTTCGCTATCCTTTAAGCTCTCTTTGGTAAGAGATGTAATTGGAGCGAAAATTATGTGTCTGTCCTGGATTTTAAGCTCTGTCACAGGATCGTCTGTTTTGAATCCGGCTCTTTTGATTCCCTTCTCATCGAAGGTGTCTGAGTCCAGAATTATGGTTGCAGTTGGTTTTGCCCACTTTGCATTTGATTTTAGTGCCGCAGGATTCATGGCAACTAGAACATCGCAGAAATCACCCGGAGTTCTTATCTCACCACTTCCAATATTAACCTGGAATCCGGATACGCCCGCAACCGTCCCCTGAGGAGCTCTGATTTCGGCCGGAAAATCCGGGAAAGTTGATATTTCGTTCCCATACAGTGCAGAAGCATCTGCAAAGAGCGTTCCTGTGAGCTGCATTCCATCTCCTGAATCTCCTGTAAATCTGATAACAACTTCTTTAGTGTCTATAACCTTGTGTTGCATAAAAATAAGTTTAATTAAGCCGGTACCGTTGTGTGGTTTTTAAAAAACAATCCACAAATGTAGTCAAATATCCTTTTCAAAAAATTTTTTTCTATCTTATTTTAAATTGACATCAAAATCCCGCATTTTTGACAATATAATAAGGAACGGCGCTTGCCAACCTTATAATCTATCAAATATAATATGCAATTTTTAAAAAATCAATTTAATCTGCTAAATTTTGATATTTAATAAACAAAAAAAGAGATTGTGGGTTAATTAAAATGGTTTAGCATAACAGATATAATCATATATTTGTCTTTTATTTTAATATCAATGGCTATTATTAGAAAATTAAACGGAATTGAACCTAAAATTGGGAAAAACTGCTTTATTGCAGAGAATGCGGCTATAATTGGAGATGTTACTATTGGTGATGACTGTAGTATTTGGTATGGAGCCGTTCTACGCGGAGATGTAAACCCTATTATTATAGGCGACCGTGTTAATATCCAGGATGGAGCGGTTCTTCATACACTTCATAAAAAATCAGTTGTTGAGATTGGAGACGACGTCTCAGTTGGGCATAATGCAATTATTCACGGGGCAACTGTTGGAAGCAAGGTTCTTGTTGGTATGGGAGCAATCTTGATGGATAACTCGGTTATACCTGACAACACAATAATTGCGGCAGGTGCTGTGGTGCTGAGCAATGCGGTACTTGAGCCGGGTATCTATGCAGGTATCCCTGCCAAAAAAGTTAAAGAGGGCAGCGATGCTGTTGGAGAATCTGCTCTTAAAAATGCAGGTGGATACATGATGTATAAAGAGTGGTTTCTCAATAACTATGAGAGATCTGATTTAGAAAGCAACTATTAAAATTAAAAACTCAAACCAAATATTACAGATGATGAAAAAACTATTATTTATGTTGGTTATGCTGGCTGTATTTGCCTGCAAACCAAAGCACGACGGCTATATTATTGAAGGGACCATCTCCGGAGACAGCATAACCGACGGCAAGGCATATTTATCGAACTCCTCTTCTAGAGAGCCAATCAAGGATACAGTAGACTTTACTGGAGGCAAATTTGAATTCAGAGGCAAGGTTATAACTCCCGAGAGATATACTATCTCTGTGGAGGGGGTGAAAGGAAGATTAATCCTATTCCTTGACAATTCAACCATTAAAATTACTGCCGATGCAGATGATTTTACCAATGCAGTTGTTACCGGTGGTGTGCAGAATGAGTTGTACAAAGCTCTGAACGACAAAAAAATTGAGGTTAGAAACAGATATAACACAGACTCTCTGGAGACTGAGTTTTACAAAGAGGGTGTAACACAAGAGAAAAAAGATGAGATAATTGCAATTTTTGAAAAAGCTCAAAAAGAGATTGCCGATATAGAGTCGGCCTTTATTACAGAAAATCCGCTCTCTTTTGTTACCCTTAACATGATGCTTGAAAAGGTAGAAGATACACCTATGGCAGTTGTAGAAGAGAGAATTTCTGCATTCAAAGCTGTGCCTGCAAATCTAGAAAACAGATACTTAAATGAGCTAGAGATTGCCGTAAACACCTTAAAAACGCTTGAAGAGGGTATGATAGCACCCGAATTTACCCTTAACGATCCGCAGGGAACACCTGTTTCATTATCTAGTGTTTACACTCAGAATAAGATAACCATGATTGATTTTTGGGCCGGATGGTGTGGACCTTGCCGCAGGTTCAACCCAAAACTTGTTGAGATATACAACACGTTCAACAAACAAGGTTTCGGAATTATTGGGGTATCTTTAGACAGTGACGAAAATGTTTGGAAGAACGCCATAAGAGACGATAAATTAACATGGATTCAGGTATCCGATCTTAAATACTGGAATAGCGATGTTGCTAAATTGTATTATGTAAGATCTATCCCTCAAAACATATTTGTAGACAGTGAAGGAAAAATTATTAAGCGAAAAGTTGAGAAAGATGACATTATTCCTTTCTTAGAAGAGTATCTTAAAAAATAACATATTTTAACTTATATCTTACATTTTATAATCAAAAGAATTAATTATTTAAGAGACTGCACCAGAGGCAGTCTCTTTTTTATTTTTCAAGAATTTTACTACTGTTATATATCAAATATTAATCGATTAAAACCTATTAATTGATAGATTGATAATCAATTCCAATCAGTACCCATAAAACACTTAAAAACAGAAGTTAAAATATTTGAACAACAATAACATTTTTTTATTACATTTGCTTTAACCCGAATCTGGGTACTTAAATACTTAACAAAACTAAACTAACCAAAAACTGATTTATGAATGCAAAAGAGCATTTATTGCGGAGAGCAATATTTATTGCTTTCTCAATTGTTCTCCTGTTAACAGGAGCTACTTCTTGGGCGCAGTCGCAGGTTACCGGTAGGGTAACAGATGTAAACGGCCAACCATTAGGTTTCGTAACGGTTATTGTGAAGGGCACAACTACTGCCACAAACAGTGCCGACAACGGAACATTCATCCTCAACAATGTTAACTTAAACGGAACTCTTGTCTTTAGCTCCATCGGCTATAAGACTATGGAGGTACCTATCAACGGAAGGAGCGTTGTAAATGTGACATTGCAAGAGGAGTCCCTGGTACTTGAAGAACTGATTGTTACGGCACTAGGTATCTCAAGAGAGAAAAAAGCTCTAGGATACGCAGTTCAAAATGTAAAAGGAGACGAACTTCAAAAAGTGAGGTCCGCCAATATTGTCTCATCTCTCTCCGGTAGAGTTGCCGGTGTTCAAATCAAGGCCGCCAGCGGACAGATGGGAGGGGGAGCAAAAATTAATGTAAGGGGAAATACCTCATTAACAGGAAACAACCAACCATTGTTTGTTGTTGACGGTATACCTATAAGCAATGCAGACTACTCATACGGAGCTACCGGGGGAGGTGGATACGACCTTGGTAATCTTGCCGGAGATTTAAATCCAGACGATATTGAGTCTATCTCTGTCCTTAAGGGGGCCTCTGCTTCGGCTCTCTACGGTTCAAGAGCAGCTAACGGTGTTGTGATGGTAACAACTAAAAAAGCAAAACTTGCAGCAAAAACATTTGGTGTAAGTGTAAACTCCTCGATAACTGTAGATAGAGCTGCATATATGCCTCAACTTCAAAAACATTATGGAGGAGGTTTTATATACGAAGGAGCCGGAACACTTGACGGGTTCCTCACCGCAACAATCGGTGGAAAAACGTATAGAACGGTTGACTATGGCACCGACGAGAGCTGGGGTCCTAAATATGATCCAAATATAAAAGTGCTCCATTGGAATGCATTTGACGAGTGGGATACTGCTAACTATCTTGTAGAGAGACCATGGATCTATCCTAAAAACGACTATAAAAGCTTTTTTGAGAATGGGATTAACCTAACCAACAATATTCAATTCTCAAAAGCAGGAGACGACGGATCGTTCAGAGTATCTTATACAAACAGTGACATTACCGGTATCACTCCTAACAGTAAACTAAAAAGAAACACTATAAGCTTTAACGGAACTACAAGGTTAAACAAGTATCTTGAGACTTGGGTAACAGCTAACTATGTAAATAATAACGCTGTAGGTCGTCCGGAAACAGGTTATGGCGATAGAAACCCTATCCAGAAGATGTGGCAATGGTCACAGACTCAGATAGATTATAAGGATATGAAGGCATATCTTAATCCCGATGGAAGTCAAAGAACATGGAACAGGTCTTCTTACGACGACCCTACTCCAATGTACACCGACAACCCATACTGGTCGGCATACAAAAACTACCAAAACGACAGGAGAAATCGTCTGTACGGAAACACAGGATTGATAATCAAACCTTTTAGCTGGATGAAATTCACAGGTCGTGTTGGAGTTGACTACTTTAACCTCTCAATGGAGGAGCGTTTTGCCGTTGGCTCTCAAGCTACATCGGAATATTACCTGGATAATCGCGAAGCTTTGGAGCTCACATCGGAGTTCTTTGCTGAGTTCAATAGAAGGTTTATGGATGATAAAATGGGGATTTCTGCACTCGTGGGAGCTGCAAGCTCCGATAGAAAAACATGGCGCACAGGTGGTATTACTGTTGGTGGACTTGTAATTCCTAATTTGTACAATCTATCAAACTCACAAACAAAGGCAACTGCATACGACAGCAAATCTCACAAAAGAATCAACTCGGTATTCGGAAACATAACTTTCGACTATAACCAAATATTCTATTTGGATATAACAGCTCGTAATGACTGGTCTTCTACACTTCCTGCAGAGAACCTCTCATACTTCTACCCTTCTGTTAATCTGAGCACTGTTTTAACATCTATAGATGCGTTAAAAACATTGGGTTGGTTAAACTTTGCAAAGTTCAGAGCAGGATGGGCACAAGTGGGTAATGACACCGATCCTTACAATCTGGAGTCGTACTACGCCGCCTCTACAGGTGGGGCATTTGGAAGTAATCCTAGGTATAACCCCCCAACAACCATGTCTAACCCTAATCTTAAGTCGGAATCTACCAAATCATGGGAGATTGGTCTCGAAGCTCTATTCGTAGACAACAGAATTGGCTTCGACATCTCATATTTCCAGAAAGACACCTACGATCAGATTGTTCCGGTAATGGTATCGGGTGCTACCGGTTATGCAAGTATGTATATTAATTCGGGACATATGTCTAATAACGGAGTTGAACTTACTCTAAACTTAACTCCTATTAAGACTAAAGAGTTTAACTGGGATATGCAGCTCAATATGGCAACTCTGAACAATAAAGTTAAAGAGATTGCAGAGGGTCTATCGTATCTTAATCTTCAGAATGCTCCTTTTAGGGTAAAATCGGGAGCATTTGTAGGAACCTCTTACCCTGTTATCTGGGGAACCGGATTTGTTTATGACAATGACGGAAATAAGCTAATAAATCCGGCTACAGGATACTATGCAGCAACTCCAATAAAAAATATTGGTAATGCCACTCCTTCTTTTACAGCTGGTCTTTCAAATACATTTACATATAAAGGTATAGACTTTAGTATTTTACTAGACATGCAGAGAGGTGGTAAAATGTACTACACTTCTCATATGTGGGGTATGTACTCGGGATTATTGGAAGAGACCGTTATGGTTAACGGAAAAGATATTCGTGAAGAGGGGCTTACAATAGAAAGCTACTATGGAAAATATGATGCTGCAACCGGTAAATTCCTTTACACCGACGCTGCAGGAGCAACAGTAACTACACCGGTAAAAAACACTAAAGTACTAAATGCAGAGTACTATGGTGCATATCACTACGATAGATGTGATGAGAAAAACGTGTTTGACACAGATTACATCAAGATTAGAGAAGTTAGATTGGGATACACTTTCCCTGCAAAATGGACCGGTCCTATTAAACAATTAAGGGTATCTGGCTTTGGCCGAAATCTGGCGATTTTCGGGGCTGCTACTAAGCACTTCGACCCTGAATATCTGCAAATGGCAGGTTCAAATGCCCAGGGTATCGAAGGTGGATATATACCTTCTACCAGAACTTACGGATTTAGTGTAAGCTTTAACTTTTAATTAAATAGGAGATGTTATTTATGAACTCAATAAAAAAATTATTTATAACTCTTATGGCACTTCCTGTTCTTATTACAGGGTGCGATAAAGAATTTGAAGAGATCAACACCAGCCCCAACTCAACAACGAGTGTACCTACGCCATATATAATGACATATGCTCAAAGAGAGCTGGGATATTACCTTTACGATGTCTGGAGGTCGGGAAGACAGTCTAATCTGGCTTGCCAACACTGGGCTCAGAGAAACTACACATCGGAAGACAGATATCTGTTCAGACAAGAGGTTACAGATGGATTCTTCAGAAATACCTACTTCATAAACCAAAGCTTCCAGGATATCATCAATCTGAATACCAACGATAAGACCAAAGGCGATATGAGTGCATATGGAGACAATGCCGTACAGGTTGCTACTGCAAAGCTAATGCAGATCTGGTCTGTTCAGTTGCTGGCCGAAACTTTTGGAGATGTACCATATACAGATGCTTGGAAGCCTTCACAAATTGTTCAACCTAAATACGACAAGCAGAGTGAACTGTTTCCTAAGCTGCTTGCAGATGCAAAAAGTGCAGTAGATGCTCTTAAAGGTGCCAATAAAGGTTGGGTTCAGGGAGATGTCATTTTTGGAGGAGATATAAATAAATGGATAAAATTTGGTAACTCCATAAGACTCCGTCTTGTAATCAGAATGTCAAATGTAAAATCGGACTGGCAAGCTGCAGCCAAAGCTATTATTGCTGAAGGCGTTATGACATCTAATGCCGACATTGCAAGAATTAAATTTTCCGGAGCTGGAGCACCAAATGAGGCCCCTCTATACAATGGATTCATTGTAGGTAAGCGTAATGACTTCACTCTTACTAAGCAATTTGTTGGACTACTAAGGGGAGTAAACGACACTCATAAGGGTTATGTAAATCCTTTTGCAGGGCTAGAAGATCCAAGATTCCCAATCTATATTGGCGATGCAAATTACTCAACCGGCAGAATTACAGGTGTCCCTTACGGAATGAGCGATGCGCAGACAGGAGCATTCGTTGCAGCCAACTCTGCAACGGTAATAAATTTAACCCGAACTCCTTATCCTCTTATTATTCAAGCAAACTTCTGGTCGGTATTTCTTGACTATGCAACAGTTTGCTTTATGAAGAGTGAGGCCTACGATTGGGATAGAACATTCTTTGAGCAGGGTATTCGTGCCTCTTTGGAACAGTGGGGAGCTCCATCCAATGAGGCGTATATATCTGCAGTACTAGCACGATTCGATGCTGCAAACACAGAGGGTAAAAAGGAGATGGTACTTACACAAAAGTATATTCACCTATTCCAACAGGGGTTTGAAGCTTGGGCCGAGTATAGAAGAACTCTTTACCCTAAATCACTAGTTAAACCGGGTGAGGTAACCAACGACGGAGTTACATTTGTTGTTGCCAATCCTACCGGGACCGATATTGTTCCTCGCCTTAAATATGACAGTAATGAGTATACACTCAATAAAGCCAATGTAGAGGCAGCCGCAACAAGTATTGGAGGTGACCTGTACACTACCAGATTGTGGTGGGCTAAGAAGTAACAAATAGTTTTTTAAAAGTAGAGGATGACCAATATAAATAGGTCATCCTCTTTTTTACATGAAGCTGAACGCAACTGTAAGGCCGGCCATCACAATGGAGACCATGCTCATAAGTTTAATCAGAATATTTAATGATGGCCCCGATGTATCTTTAAAAGGATCTCCTACAGTATCTCCAACAATATTTGCTTTGTGGCAATCGGAGCCTTTCCCTCCAAAATTACCCTCCTCTACATATTTTTTGGCATTATCCCAGGCACCTCCTGCGTTAGCCATAAACACAGCCAAAACAAATCCGGTTCCCAGCCCTCCAACCAGCAGACCCATCACTCCTCCAACTCCAAAGATGATTCCGGTTATAACCGGTACAACTATAGCCAATATAGATGGTAACATCATCTCCCTCTGAGCCCCTTTTGTAGATATCTCCACACACTTTGCATAGTCGGGTGTTGCTTTCCCCTCCAATATTCCCGCAATCTCCTTAAATTGTCTTCTAACCTCCTCTACCATCTTCTGCGCTGCTCTTCCTACGGCATTCATTGTCATCCCACAAAACAGGAAAGACATTGCCGATCCTATAAATATTCCGGCCAACACTTTTGGATTCATCAAAGTCACTTGATAATACTCCATGAGGTCGGGGATTGTTGCTTCGGAGACAGCAACTACTCTGCCGGCAATTTCCAAGGTTGTCATTCCAATATGTGAAAGTCCTATTTTAATCTCTTCTAAATAAGAGGCCATTAAGGCCAAAGCTGTAAGTGCTGCCGAACCTATTGCAAATCCTTTGCCTGTGGCTGCAGTTGTGTTACCCAAAGCGTCCAATACATCGGTTCTTTTTCTCACTTCGGGTTCCAATTCGCTCATCTGAGCATTTCCTCCGGCATTGTCTGCAATAGGGCCATAAGCATCTGTTGCCAGTGTTATTCCCAAAGTTGAGAGCATCCCAACTGCAGCAATTCCAATTCCGTATAGCCCCAGACTTAGGTTAGATGCTTCAGTCATATTGGCTACATCAAATTTAATTGCAAAAAGAAAAGACAGTATTATTGCAGCTGCAATTGAAAAGACCGGAATAGCAGTAGAGACCATACCCTGACCCACCCCGGCTATTATAACTGTAGCAGGGCCTGTGTTACCACTTTGCGAGATCTTTTTTGTTGGCGAATAAGAGTGAGATGTGTAGTATTCAGTAGATTGACCGATTATTATTCCGGCTACCAAACCTGTTATAACAGAGCAAGAGATGCCTGCCCAATTATCCAGTTTTAAAATATAGAGAATTCCAAAAGTAGAAAGTGCAATAAGAATTGAGCTTACGTTAACACCCTTTCCGAGCGATCTTAGAAGCTCTTTCATTCCTGCCTTTTCATCTGTTCTTACAATAAATATTCCTATTATAGATAGAATTATTCCCACTGCAGCAATTAACATTGGGGCAAAAACAGCTTTAAGCTGCATTGCAGGATCTAAAAAAAATGCCGAAGCCCCTAATGCTGCTGTTGCAAGAATTGACCCACAATAAGATTCATAAAGGTCTGCCCCCATTCCTGCAACATCGCCTACATTATCACCTACATTGTCTGCAATTGTTGCCGGATTTCTAGGGTCGTCTTCGGGTATACCCGCCTCTACTTTACCCACTAAATCGGCTCCTACATCTGCTGCTTTTGTATAGATTCCCCCTCCTACTCTGGCAAATAGAGCTTGGGTAGACGCCCCCATTCCAAATGTAAGCATAGTGGTTGTAATTACAACCATCTTTTGTGAATCACTAATCTCTTCTACAAAGTAGTTAAGTACTATATACCAAACTGAGATGTCCAATAACCCCAGCCCTACAACCACCAACCCCATAACCGCTCCTGAGCGGAATGCAACTCTTAAACCGCTGTTGAGAGAGCGTCTCGAGGCATTTGCAGTTCTTGCAGAGGCATAGGTAGCAGTTTTCATTCCAATAAAGCCGGCAAGTCCCGAGAAAAAACCTCCGGTTAAAAATGCACCCGGCACCCATGGATTTTGCACTCCAAAAACATAAGCCAGGAGAGTAAAGAATAGACTCAGTACAATAAAGACCTTGAATACAACCCGGTATTGCTGCCTTAAATAGGCCATAGCTCCCTGCCTTACATAGGATGCAATCTCTTGCATTTTTTGAGTGCCTTCGCTCTCCTTCATCATCTCTTTAAAGAAATAGCGGGCAAAACCAAGTGCGGCAAGGGATGCTAGCGGCACAAGGTAAAAAAGTAGTTCAGTTTTCATAGTATTCTCTGTTAATTAGGTTCGGTTATACCTCAATCTCAAGAAACAGATTATCGGGGATTTGAGGAATTATGCTTCGGGCCAAATTCTTTAAAACAGTTATATCTCCTGTGGAATAGAAGGTAGTATCGCAATAGCAGCTTTTGTAAAGGTCTATGCCGGATAGTGGAATCTCTCTGTAGCCCTTGGTCTCTGCGATCTCTTTAACGACGCTGTAAACCCTTCTTGCAACTGCCGGAGCAGGGTCTACCAAAGTTACCCCATCTCCTGCAATTTTTTGAATACTCTCCTTTAAAAATGGGTAGTGCGTACAGCCCAATACAATGTGATCTGCTCCTCTCTCAACCATAGGTAAAATATAGGATTTTAACAGTCGCTCTGTTTCACCTCCCTCCAGTTTTCCTTTCTCTACCAATGGGACCAGCCCTTTACCCACTCTCTGAACAACCTCTATGTTTTTTGCATATTTTTTTAATGAGCTATTGTACATCTTTCCCTCTAGTGTCCCTTTTGTTGCAAGAACACCTATAACCCCTGTTTTTGTTAGGGATGCAGCCGGTTTCACTGCCGGTTCCATTCCTATAAAAGGAACTGTAAACTCCTCTCTCAAACTTGCGATAGCCGCCGAGGTTGCTGTATTGCATGCAACAACAATGGCCTCTGCACCTTGTGCTATAAAGAATTTTGTAATTGCTCCGGCTCTCTCAATTATCTCTTCCTTTGTTTTTGGCCCATAAGGGCAATAGGCGCTGTCTGCTAAGTAAAAGAATCTGTTTCCAGGTAGAAGTTTTAGCATCTCTCGCCAAACAGAAAGACCCCCGACACCCGAATCAAATATTCCAACAGGTATAGTTTCGGTAGATTTGAACATAAAAAAAGTCGCTTCTGAAGTGAAGCGACAGTAAAGTTAAAAAAAAAGTTACAATTTAGGAGCTTCGCCGCCCAATTGCATTGGTTTTTTGTCAAGTGGAATTTTTAGAGCCGCTTTAGCCAGAGGCAATATATCTTCACTAATATCTGTATTGATAAAAGGTATTGTGCCCGATGCCGTATCGAAGATATAGATAAGTCCTCTCTCTTTACCTATTTTTGTAATTGTCTCATTTGCTTTCTGCAGTACTGGTGTAAATAACATCTGTTGCAACTGCTGATACTCCTGAGAAGCGGTTTGTTGATACTGTTGTATACGCGCATCCAGCTCCTGCAGCTCTTTTGTTCTTGCCTCCAGAATTGCTGCTGTCCAGGTTGCCTGTCTCTGCTGATAGGTGTTCAATTTTGATTGGAACTCACCCTGAAGCTCTTGTAAAGTGGCCTCAAGCTCATCGGCATGCTTTTCAAGCTTAACCAATGCGCTGTCTCTTTCGGGCATTACAGATATCAGCTCCTGTGTATTGATATGTCCAAATTTTAACGACTGTGCAAAACCGGTAGAGGATACCAGCAGGAAAAGAGCTAAAAGAATCTTTGAAAAATGTTTCATACTATTTTTTTATTATTTGGTTTACCTGTTTAGCCCCATTTTATCAAGCACCCTGTTGGTAAGGTCTGCCTTGGGATCATTATAAATTACTCCTTGTGTTGCAGATATATCAAATATCATACCCACTCCGCTCTCCTTTGCAACACTTTCAACTGCCTTTAACACCAAATCCTTTATCGGTTCAAGCAGCTCTTTGCTTCTTGAAGCCATAACGCCTTCGTTTCCAAACACCTCCATCTGTCTCTCCTTTAGAGTTCTCTCTCTTGAGATAATATCGTTCTCTCTCATCTGTCTCTGCATATCATTTAGCTGAGCCTTCTCCTGTTGGTATTTTGCAAAAAGGTTCTCTATCACTTTCAGCTCACTCTGGAATTGAGTGTCGTATTGGCTCTTAAGCCTCTCTAGCTGTTGCTGGGCTTGATTATACTCCGGGATTTTGCTAAGAATAGTCTCTGTATTAACATATCCCACGGTCTGTGCCAAGGCAGTTACAGCCATTACTGTAATCATTGCCACAATTGTTACTAGCTTTTTCATGACCCTAATCTTTATTTATTCGAATTGTTCTCTTTTATTAGAATTGTTGTCCAATTACAAAGTGGAAGTTACTTCCTCCTCTGGCCTTGTCCTCTACAGGATCGAAACCATATCCCCAATCTATACCCAACATTCCAACTATAGGAAGAAGAACACGTACTCCAAATCCGGCAGATCTCTTTATTGAGAATGGATTGAAATCTCTAATGTCAGACCAGCTGTTACCTCCTTCAAGGAAGACCAAAGCGTAGATAGTGGATTGCGGTTGAAGTACCAGAGGATATCTTAATTCAAGGGTGAATTTATCATATACATTCCCTGCATAACTGTTATTTATCCTTGGTGTAAGAGAGTTGTTAGGATAACCTCTCAAACCCACAACTTCAGAACCATATGTGTTATATCCCGACATACCATCACCGCCAAGAATAAATCCTTCAAATGGGGAGTAGCCCAATTTTCTGGAATAGTAGCCAAGATATCCAAAGTTTGCTCTGGTCATCAGTACAAGATCACCGGCTAGTCTGTTAAAAGTAGATGCCTTAAATGTCCATTTATGATACTCTATCCATTTATATTTCTTTGCATCCGTCATGTTTTTATAATCGGTATCTGCAGATCTGAACCAAGAGTATGGCGGAGTCAACTGTAAACCGAACTGAAAATCAGAGCCCGATCTTGGATAGATTGGTTGGTCGGTTGAGTTTCTCTGAAGTCTGATTTTCCAGCTGAAGTTATTGGATATACCATCTTTAAATATGAAGTAATATTGCCAATCGGTAAGTTTATATGTTTGTGCACTTAACTCGTTATATAGAACGAATCTGTCATCGGGCCACTTTAATCTTGTTCCTATACCTGCGGCAAGACCAAATACCTCCATACTCTGTCCTGTGTTTTGGTAGAAGTAGTATGAATTTGTTTGTCTTGTGTAGTACGTTGAGAAGCTGAATGATGTTGGTTTGTTACCAAAGAGCCATGGCTCCGTAAAGCTGGCCGATAGAGCAGTGTAGTATGTTCCGTTGGTCTGAAACCTTACGGATAGCTGCTGCCCGTCTCCTAAAGGAACAGGTCTCCATGCTTTTCTGTCAGAAACTTTTCTCAAAGAGAAGTTGTTGAAGCTGATTCCGAGAGTACCCACAAAAGTGTTTCCTCCCCATCCTCCGGCAATCTCAAACTGACTGTTAGATTTCTCCTCTACATTGTATGTGATGTCTACGGTATTTGCCGCCTCGTTTGGAACGATGCTGTAACCGGTTGGAGACATAATTTTTTCCGGGTCAAAATGACCCATAGAGGCAAGCTCTCTCAGGGACCTCTCCAGAGCAGTCTGGCTAAATAGATAGCCGGGTCTTGTGAAGAGTTCTCTTCTGGCAACTCTCTCGTTCGTTACATTGTTGCCGTTTATAACTATTCTGTTAAAAATAGCAGGTTTCCCCTCAAACATCCTCATCTCAACGTCTACAGAGTCGCCAACAATCGCCTTTTCAACAGGCATAACTCTAAAAAACAGATAACCCTGATCTCTGTACATCTTTGAAATGTTTCCATCTTCTGCATCGAAAAGACGTTTCTCCATGGATACAACATCGTAGATATCACCTTTCCCTATTCTCAGAACACTGTTTAAATCTTCTGCCGAGTAGATGGAGTTACCGGTCCATGTGATATTTCTAAAAAAGTACTGCTTCCCTTCATCTATCTTTATATCTATTCCAAGTCTTCCATCTGCGAGGTAGAAAATGGAATCTTTAACAATTCGTGCATCTCTGTAACCTCTCTCGCTATATTTTTGAAGTAGAAGACGTTTATCGTTCTCAAACTCTTTTTCGTTGAATTTTTTGCTGCTGAAAAAATTCCTCAAGCGCCTATCTTTGGTTTTCTTCATTGCTGAGGCCAACTTCGAATCTTTGACGCTCTCGTTACCTTCAAAGTTGATCCTTTTTATCTTAACCTTACTTTTTCTGTCAACTACAAATGTCACCTTAACAGTATTCGTGAAAAGTGTATCGTCCTCCTGACGAGCTGTTACCTCGGTTTGTAAAAATCCCTTCTCTATGTAGTACCTTCTTATGATATCAGACGAAGAAGATATCACGTAATCTGAGAGTTCGCCTCCTCTTCTTAGCTTCAATCTCTCATTAAGATCGCTCTTCTCTCCACTTCTTACCCCCTCGTAGTCCCATCTGGACACCCTTGGTCTCTCCTGTAGATAGATGTTTAAAAATGCTTTGTTCCCAACAACCGAGTCAATAAAGAATGAGACATCAGAAAAGAAACGTTGCGACCAAATTCTTCTAATCATTGATGATAACTCGTCACTCGGAACGGTTATCTCATCCCCTATATTTAGCCCTGTATAGGAGAGCATCTGCTCTTCGCTCAAATGCTTAATCCCGGAGACCCGTATGCCTCCTACAATATATTTTTGGGGGTTATTGTAATCTACAACAGCTGTTCTGGCTTTTGTTGTATCTTGTGCTGCCACCCTAGTAAGGGGAGATATTAATAACGCTAAAAGGATCAGTGGTAATGACTTCATCTGCACTCTTCGACTGTAAAACTGCAAAGATAGGTTTTTATTTGTATCCAATGTCTGTTTAATTGATTTTGTTAATCTGATCACCTGTTTTGCCATATCTGCGCTCCCTTTCGGTGTATGTATCAAGGGCAGCCTTAAAGTCATTTTTGCGAAAATCAGGCCAAAGTACATCTGTGAAATAAAATTCGGTATATGCACACTGCCACAACATATAGTTGCTTATTCTTTGCTCTCCGCTGGTTCTAATTAAGAGATCGGGATCGGGTATCCCCTTAGTACTAAGCCACTGCTCAAACAATTGAGGTGTTATAGTGTCATCAACAGATCTCTTCCCGGCTTTTATCTCTTCTATGCAAGAGTTTACAGCATACATAATATCCCACTTTCCACTGTAACTTAAAAATACAATTAGTGTAAGAGTAGTATTTTTACTGGTAGAGTGCTCCAGCTCCTCAATCTTGTGATTTAGTTTTTCTGATAACTTAGATCTGTCTCCTATTACTCTGAAAGATATATTATTCTCTTTCAATGTTTTTGTTTCGTTTATAACTGCATCTATCATCAACTCCATCAATCCAGACACTTCGCTTTGAGGGCGGCTCCAGTTCTCCTCCGAAAAGGCAAAAAGACTTAAAAACTTGATCCCGTTTTCTGCAGCAAACTCCACTGCTGCCTTCACAGACTCTACACCGGCCTTATGCCCCTCCAGTCTTCCAAGTCCTCTTCTCCTTGCCCACCTTCCATTTCCATCCATTATAATGGAAACATGTTTTGGAATATTATCCATTTTGGTTCCTGTTATTTTAATGATATTATTTATTTCTCTTGTCCTCTCCCCACATAAGTTTTTCTCTCAATGCCGCTATAAAGCTTTCAGATGTAAAAGTTATGTATTTGAGGTTAAACTTTGCTTTATAAATCTTTACAACCTCTCCGACAGGAATAGTAAAAGACCTGTTGTCAAGACTTATTATTGCCTCTCCCCACCTTGAATCGACATAAATCTCTATAATAGAGTCATCTGATACAACTAACGGCCTAACGTTAAGATTATGAGGCGCTATAGGGGCCAGAATAAGAGCTTTTACCCCGGGAAGAGCTATTGGACCTCCCACACTAAGAGAGTATGCAGTAGATCCTGTAGGGCTTGCCAGAACCAATCCGTCTGACCAGTACGGAGGCAGAGTCATCCCGTTTATCTTCACATGAACAGACAGCATAGATGGATCTCTACGTTGAAATGTAACTTCATTCAAAGCATACATACAAAAACCTTTTGGCATCGACTCTGCAGAGACAGACAAGACCCCCCTCTCTTCTACCCGATAGTCTCCCGATAATAGTCTGTCAATCCACTCATCACCCAAAACCGAATCTACGCTAGTGAGAAAACCAAGCCTTCCAAAGTTTACTCCGGCTACGGGAATATTCCTATCTTTTACTATTGTTAAAGACTCCAGAAATGTTCCGTCTCCTCCAAAACAGAGTAGAATTGCGGTATCGTCGGGCAGGTCGGCCTCACCTGAAAAAAGTGCTCCCTCCGGAATCTTCATATAGTCGTAATTGCACATTTGAAGATAGAATGGCCTATAGTATGTTAGCTCTACCTCTCTATTGTGTAAAGCATTAAGTATGCCGGAAAGTCTCTTTCTCCATTTGTCGCTTACTTCTCTTGCGTAAATTGCTATCTTCATTCCAAGGGTAAAGTGTAATAATTGTCAAAAATAAATAAATTTGCATCCATTATGACAAAACTGAGCGTAAATATAAACAAATTTGCCACACTTCGTAATGCAAGGGGTGGCAATCTGCCGGATGTAATCAAGGCAGCTTTGGATTGTGAAAGATTTGGTGCAGAGGGCATTACTGTTCATCCCAGACCAGATGAAAGACATATAAAATACAGTGATGTTAGGGAGCTTAAGCCGATTCTAACAACCGAATTCAACATAGAGGGCAACCCCACAGACTCATTCATAGAGCTGGTTCTGGAGAACCGACCTGCACAGGTGACCCTTGTTCCCGATGCTCACGATGTTATTACATCTAACAGCGGATGGAATACTAAAACCAATAAAGATTTTCTAAAGGAGATATGCAGAATCTTCTCGAGAGAGGGAATCAGAACCTCAATTTTTGTGGATCCCAACTTGGAGATGATAAAACATGCAGCCGATACGGGTTGCAACAGGATAGAGCTCTACACTGAGTCCTATGCATTAATCTACGCCGGAGGAGAGAGAGAAAGAGCCATCGAACCTTATGTGAGCGCAGCAGAAACAGCAGTTGAAATGGGTCTTGGAATCAATGCCGGCCACGATTTAAACCTTGATAATCTATCATATTTCAAAAAAAATATCCCCTTTCTATTAGAGGTGTCAATTGGTCATGCTCTAATTTGCGACGCCATCTATCTTGGTCTCGAAAATACAATACAATCATATCTTAGGCAGTTAAAGAATTATTAATTATATTTGTAGTTTAAATTGAAAAACCAGATGAAAAACGCATCATTTATCACAAACATCGTTCTATCAGTAGCTGTTATTGTACTGTTTATCCTGCATTTCACATCGAATGGCTCCTCTGTTAAAAACACAGACGAGACAACTGCCGGGGAGGTTACCGCCACAGGTGGTATTGTGTATATTCAGATAGACTCTCTTGTTAGCAAATACGATATGTTCAACGATTTAAAATCGGAGTTCGAGAGCAAAGCACAGACAATTCAGAATGATCTGAACAAGAGGGTGCGCACTTTCGAAAATGATTTCAAAGATTTTCAGCTTAAGGTTCAAAAAGGTCTCATTACAAGGTCTCAGGCCGAGGCCCAACAACAACAACTCGCAATGAGAGAACAAGAGTTGCAAAATTTTACTCAGCAAAAACAGATGGAGATGTCTGAAGAGGAGGCAGTTCTATACAGAAGAGTATTTGATGCTTTGAATACATACTTAGAGAAACTGAATCAGGAGAAGAGGTATGCAATGATTCTAAGCACCTCTGGGGCATCTAACTCAATTCTAAAAGGAGACTCTTCACTCAATATTACCAACATGGTTGTTAGTGCAATGAATGATGAGTATATAAAAACCAAGTCAAAAAAATAGTCTAATACAAAACTATAACGGGTGAAAATTGCCATTCTATCATGTTTTTACCCATATCGTGGTGGAATTGCCCAGTTCAATGCTAATATCTACAGTGAACTGGGCAAGTCGCATGATGTGAGGGCATACAACTTCACTCGACAGTACCCGAGTTTGCTTTTCCCCGGTAAAACACAATATGTAAGCGATAAAGACTCTGCAAAAGCCATCCCAGGTATAAGAGTTCTAGACTCAATCAATCCCCTCTCGTACCATAAGAGTGCCGCCACAATCAATGAGTGGAATCCCGATATTTTGATAACACGTTATTGGAACTCATTTTTTGCGCCATCACTTGGGTATGTTGCACGTCACATGTGTACAAACACAAAAAAGGTTTCAATCGTTGATAATATTTTTCCTCATGAAAGGAGGTTTTTTGATTATAGCTTTGCCCGCTATTTTCTAAATTCAAATGATGGCTTTATCGTTCTCTCAGAATCTGTTAAAGAAGATCTTTTTACAATTAATCCCAATGTGCCGGTAAAAGTAATACCTCATCCTATTTACAACCATTTTGGTGAGAAAATTTGCCGAGATAGTGCTTGTCAAAAGCTTGGGATAGACCCTGCTTCAAAAAACATTCTCTTCTTTGGTCTAATAAGAGAGTATAAGGGGTTGGATATTTTAATAGAGGCATTCTCTAATCTGGACAGCTCATATAATCTTATTATTGCCGGCGAACCCTATGAGTCGTTTGAAAAATACAACAAACTGATTGAAAACTCCCCAAATAGAGCCAATATAAAACTCTTTACAGATTACATCCCCGACAGTGAGGTCTCTCTGTTTTTTTCCTCAGCAGATGTTGTTGTATTGCCTTACAAAACAGCAACCCAAAGCGGGATAAGTGCAATTTGCTACCATTTTGAAGTTCCTATGATAACAACCGATGTTGGTGGATTGAAAGAGGCAATAGAAAAACCGGGCACAGGAATTGTTGTGCAATATCCGGCTGCTGAGTATATTGTTCAAGGAATTAAAGAATACTTTGAAAGCAACCATAAAGAGTTATACACCAAAAATATACAGGTAGAGAAAGAGCGTCACTCATGGACTAATTTCTCCAAGGAACTAATTAATTTTACTAAATCACTATAACCCATATAACACACTATGCAGGCAATAACCAGAACAGAATTTGATTTTCCGGGACAGACCGGTAAATACACAGGTAAAGTAAGAGATGTTTACTCAATTGGTGATGATTACTTAGTTATGATTGCCACAGATAGAATCTCTGCATTTGATGTTGTTCTTCCAAAAGGGATCCCTTTTAAAGGTCAGGTTCTAAACCAGATCGCCTCCCGATTTCTAGACGACACATCGGACATTGTACCTAACTGGAAAATAGCATCTCCCGATCCTGTTGTTACTGTAGGGTATAAATGTAAACCTCTCCCTGTAGAGATGATTGTGAGAGGATACCTAACCGGAAGCTCTTGGAGAACATATAAAAGCGGAGCAAGATCTATCTGCGGCGTTGAGGTACCTGATGGTATGAAGGAGCATCAAAAATTTGAGAAACCTCTTCTAACCCCTACAACAAAGGCCGAACAAGGAGCTCATGACGAAGATATCTCCCGAGAGGAGATTATATCCAGAGGGCTTGTTAGTGAAAGTGATTACATTAGACTTGAAGAGTTCTCACTTGCACTTTTTGAGAGAGGATCAAAAGCTGCTGCAGAGAGAGGTCTTATTTTGGTAGATACAAAATACGAGTTTGGTAAAAGAGGAGATGAGATATATCTTATAGATGAAATCCACACTCCCGACTCTTCGAGATACTTCTATTCAGATACCTATCAAGAGCTGTTTGATAAAGGGATGCAGCAGAGGCAACTCTCAAAGGAGTTTGTAAGAGAGTGGCTTATGGATAATAACTTTCAAGGCAAAGATGGGCAGAAAATCCCTGAAATGACTCCTGAGATAGTGACATCGATATCTGACAGATACATTGAGCTTTTTGAAAAAATCACAGGAGACTCATTTACAAAAGCCCCTTATAGTGAAGATATTTACGAGAGGATTGATGCCAATGTAAGAAATATGCTCGCGCGTTTATGAGATACTTTAAGATAATTCTTATTGCGGCTCTATTACTTGGAGCAAAGGGTTGTCTGGCACAGTACACACCTGCCAGAGTTGAGATATCTAAAGAGGTTGTGAACATAGATGGAGTGCTGTTCTATATTCACAAGGTAGAGCAGAGACAGACTCTTTTCTCAATATCTAAAGTATATGGTGTCTCTACAGAGACTTTGCTCAAAGACAATCCTCAACTCTCCGAAGGGTTAAAGGAGGGTGGCATTATCTATATAAGAAAAGGGAGCAATGAGAGTTCTGAACAAAAAGAGATTCGATATACAGAACACACAGTTAGATGGTATGAGTCTCTCTCCTCCATTGCAAAAAAATATGGGGTAGAAGAGTCTGCAATTGTTGAGCTGAATTCACTTAAATCCACCCGAATAGAGACAAGGCAGATTCTTAAAATTCCCGAACCTGCAAAGCAGATAGCTACTACTGATCTTAGGCGTGATACAGTAGTTATAAAAGAAAATTTCAATCAAGATAGGGAGAGTGAAGATAAACAAAAACCAAGATCTGTCTTCTCCAGAAAGATGAATGAGAGCATAATGGTATCTCTTCTTCTTCCTATTGGCGGCGAGTCTGATTTAAAAGGTGAAACTGCAATTAATTTTATTGAATTTTATCAAGGATTTCTTGTTGCTTTAGATGATTTAAAGAGAGATCTTCCGGGTATAGATCTTAGTATAAAAGTAATAGATACAGATAGACAGAGTATCTCGGGTATTCTGGATTCGGGAGAGTTGGATGGTTCAAATTTGATTATTGGTCCCATTTTTAGAGAGCAGATAGAGCAACTTGTTAGTTACTCAACAGAAAATAGGATCCCTTTAGTTTCTCCGGTAGACCCCTCCACAGAGTATCTGGTATCGGAAAATCCATATTTTTACCAAGTAAGTACACCATCTCAATATGTTCATAGTGACTTAACAAAAGATTTAAGTAGGTTTACCGAGGTGACGTTAATATTTGAAGAGGGTAACTCCTCTGATATGAGAATTGTAAATTTAACCAGAGAGAGGTTGAATAACCGGGGTGTAAAGTTTAAAGAGTTATCATACAGGATTTTGCAAGGCAGAAATATTATGCCGCAGATTGCTGAGATTCTTAGGAAAGATAAGCTGAACAATGTAGTTGTGGCATCGGAATCTGAGGCATTTGTTTCTGATGTTTTGAGAAACCTTAACCTTCTGCAAACTAGAAGCGGGTACACAATTACAATTTACGGAACGCCAAGATGGAGGAGTTTTGAGAGTGTAGACATAAACTACTATCATAGTATGAGACTTAATCTATCTATGCAGTACATTACCGACTACAATTCGAATGACGTAAAAAGTTTTCTTTCAAAGTTTCGAACTCTTTATAACAGCGAGCCGGGTCCATATGCATTTCAAGCATACGATGTGGCAACATATTTTATTGGTAATCTTTTAAAATATGGAACTGACGACTTTAACAACGCTCTACTTAACGAAAAGCGTGAGCTTTTGCAAAGTGGTTTTAACTTTATCCAAAGAGATGGAGAGAAGGGTTCTGTTAATAGTGCCGTAAGGAGAGTTTTGTACAAGCCCGACTTTTCAGTTGAGGTTCGAGGTCTTCTCAAGTAGCCACTTTTTGTGGTCTGAATCTAAATAGGGAGAGAGTTTTTCATACACCGAAGAGTGATACAGGTTTAGCCATTCGACACAATCCTGACCAAGGATCTTTTTGTCGATGGCTTTTTTATCTATCGGGATAAAATTTAGTGTCTCAAACTGATAAAACTCACCATGTCTGCTTAACATCCAATCCTTGCATAATATTGTGTTCTCTATCCTTATTCCGTACCTCCCCTCTTCATATACAGCAGGTTCATTGGAGATAACCATCCCCGGAGAGATGGCCACCGGGTTATCCTCTATTCTGATACTCTGAGGCCCCTCATGAACACATAATCTATGACCAATACCATGACCGGTGCCATGCATATATATTTTTGCAGTTGAACAAATTGGGCCTCTAGCCAAGAAATCAAGCGAAGCCCCGCGAGTCCCTTTTGGAAATTTGGCCATACTTAATGTTATCATCCCCTTTAGCACCAGTGTATAATCTCTCTTCTGCTCTAATGAGAGTTTGCCAAGCGCTATGGTTCTGGTTGTATCTGTGGTTCCGAAACTATATTGTGCACCCGTATCTATAAGAAGAAATCCCTCTTTATGAATCACCACATCTTCTCCCTTAAATGTAGAGTAGTGAGGAAGGGCTGCACTCTTACCAAAAGCTACGATTGGAGAAAAGCTCTCTCCTCTATACTCTGCACACTCACTTCTAAACTCAATCATTTTATTTGCTATGGATCTTTCTGTTAGAACCTCTCCATTCCCAAAAAGATTATCCTCTATATACTTCCAGCACTTTATCCACGCCGCGGCATCGCACAGCATTGCCTTTTTAAACCCATCTATCTCTGTACTGTTTTTTAAAGATTTAAGAAACCCAATAGCACCTCCTCTAATTACATCTGGTGTGAACTCTGCGCCCGAGGAGGTTGCTGCTTTATACAGCTTTGTGGATATTTTTGACTCAGGAGCTACTCTGGTAAACTCTTTTGGGTATGTCGCTATAAAAGATTCAAAACTATTGTAGTGGTGAAAAACTATACCCTTTTTTCTCAATCTGTTATCTATACCGTCTGTTATGGCCCCATCTCCAACAAACAAATAAATTGTATCTTTTGTAAAAGCTGCATATGCATTTGGTAAGGGATTGTAATCTATATCGCAACCTCTTATATTACAAAGCCATGAAAGATCGTCACATGTACTTAATATATAAAGATACGGCTTGTCTATTTTAAGTAAATTATTGATTTTTTGAAGCTTCTCCTGAGAGCTCTCTCCTGTAATTTCAAGCGGTAAGTGCTCTATTCTTTCACTTTTTAGATGTGGCCTATCTCTCCAAACTTCATTAAATAGGTCATGGGTTAAATTTAATCTTAATGGTTTTAGGTTCTGTTCCATCTGAATCGCCTCCTCTCTGGATATCAACGAGAAGTCGGCCCCAACAGTACCTCTCTCCATAAGTTGCTCTTTGAGCCAGTCGTGAATAGAGGGGGTTCCTTCCACTTTAATTCTCATTAAAGAGATATCAGATTCCTCAAGCTCCTCTGCCGCCTGAGTGAAGTATCTGGAATCTGTCCATAATGCAGCATCTGTATGTGTTATTACAACTGTTCCCGCAGATCCTGTAAAACCGGATATCCACTCACGTGTGAGATAATGCCTCTGAACATACTCTCCAAAATGAGGGTCGCCGGAAGGTATTATATATGCGTCCAGATTTAACCTTTTCATATGTTCTCTGAACATTTGCACTCTATCTTTTACTCTGCTCATAAACCAAATATTGTTCTTTACAAATATAACAAGAACATTGATAATAGAGATTTTATGATTAAATTTGTGTAGAACTAACCTCTTAAATAAAATAAAATGGAAAAAAGTATCAAAGGGACAAGAACAGAGCAGAATCTACTTAAAGCGTTTGCAGGAGAGTCTCAGGCAAGAAGCCGATACGTGTATTTTGCTTCTGTAGCAAGAAAGGAGGGTTATCAGCAAATAGCAGCCGTCTTTGAAGAGACAGCCGAACAAGAGAAAGAGCATGCTAAGCGTTTCTTCAGCTTCCTTGAAGGGGGAATGGTTGAGATAACAGCTTCATATCCTGCCGGAATAATAGGCAATACGGCTCAAAACCTTGCAGCGGCAGCAGCCGGTGAGAATGAAGAGTGGACCGAACTCTACCCCGAATTTGCCGAAATTGCTATGGAGGAGGGTTTTCCCAAAGTGGCAACCGCCTTTAAAATGATAGCCAAGGTAGAGGCAGAGCACGAAGCAAGGTATAGAACTCTGCTTGCAAGAGTAGAAGCCGAAAAGGTATTTGAAAGGGAGGAGGAGACCGAGTGGCAATGCCGTAATTGCGGTTATGTTCATAAAGGCAAAAAGGCACTAGAGACCTGCCCTGCCTGTCTTCACGCCAAAGAATATTTTGAGCCAAAGAAAAATAATTACTAAGACTCAAAATTAAATCTATCTTTGCAGATTATTTTAATATATGGAACAATCTGCAATTAAAAGATCTATAAATTCTATTAAAGAGATTATGCCAAAGACACTTAAAACATGTCTTTGGCTTATTCGTATTACGGTATTAATAACTCTTGGCGTTCAGCTTCTTGAATATTTTGATATTCTACCCTATCTCTCAATGTTCCTAAATCCTGTTTTTAATATGATGGGACTGCCGGGTGAATCGGCACTAGCATATGTTACCGGCTACTTTGTAAATGTCTACTCTGCTATAGCCGTAATTGCCACACTCAACCTAGATGTAAGAACCATTACTATCCTTTCTGTTATGATACTCTGTGCTCACAACATGATTACAGAGACTGCCGTTCAAAAAAAAACCGGCTCCTCTGCCGTTAGAATGGTAATAACCCGAACTCTAAGCTCATTCGCATTGGGTTTTATTTTGAATATGATAATGCCTCAGGTTGAGACCCCGGTACAGATTCAAGCAATTGAGAGTAACCCTCAGTTTTGGGAAATGATAGGTATTTGGGCTATTAAAACACTAAAGCTCATAGCTTTAATGAGCGTCCTTATCTTCTCTCTTTCAATTCTTCAGAGATTATTGTCGGAATTTGGAGTTATTAGGTGGCTCTCAAAATTTATGAGACCTATTCTGGCTATATTTGGGCTGCCCGCAAAGACATCTTTTCTTTGGATTGTTGCTAACACTCTGGGGCTTGCATACGGTGCAGCCGTTATGATAGATGAAACAGAGAGTGGAAAGATTACAAAAGATGATGTAGACCTTCTTAATCACCATATTGGAATATCGCATAGCAATCTTGAAGATGTGCTTCTGCTAGGTTCTGTTGGAGCGGTTATCTGGTGGATGCTCCTGGCAAGGTGGGCCTTCTCATTTCTTCTGGTATGGGAGCTTAGACTGGAAATGGCTTTAAAGAAAAAATTTTTTAACTTTGTGGGTTGAATCACATACCTGTAAATACTTAAATATAAAATTGTAATTATGAGCAACGAAAAGATAAAGTGTCTTATCATTGGCAGTGGTCCGGCGGGGTACACTGCCGCTATTTATGCAGCTAGGGCAAATCTCTCACCGGTACTCTATGAGGGTATACAACCGGGAGGGCAACTCACCACAACAACTGAGATAGAAAACTTCCCCGGTTATCCAAAAGGTATAACAGGGCAGGAGATGATGGATGAGCTTAAAGAGCAAGCAACCAGATTTGGTACAGATGTGAGATTTGGAGTGGTTACCCAAGCCGACCTCTCGAAGAGACCATTCTCTATTACGGTTGACGAAGATAAAGTGCTGCTGGCAGAGACATTAATTATCTCCACAGGAGCTACAGCAAAATACCTTGGACTTGAATCGGAGGAGCGTTACAGGGGTCAAGGCGTATCTGCATGTGCAACCTGCGATGGGTTTTTCTATAAAGGGAAAGATGTAGCGGTTGTTGGTGGTGGAGACACTGCATGTGAAGAGGCATCCTACTTGGCCAACATCTGTAACAAGGTTTATATGATAGTGAGAAGGGATGTTTTAAGAGCATCTAAGGCAATGCAGGAGAGAGTCATGAACAATCCAAAGATTGAGATCCTCTGGCAATACAACACAAAAGAGATTGTGGGAACGCCTGTTGGAGGAGTAAATGGTGCGATTCTTGTTCATAGAGATGGTAGCGAAAAAAAGATAGATATTCATGGCTTTTTTCTAGCTATTGGACATCATCCAAACTCAGAGCTATTTAGTAAATGGGTTAAAACAAACGAAGAGGGATATATCATAACAGAGGGAAAGAGCTCTAAAACCAATGTCCCGGGAGTTTTTGCTGCCGGAGACGTTCAAGATCCGCACTATAGGCAGGCCGTAACGGCAGCCGGTTCGGGCTGTATGGCAGCATTGGATGCAGAGAGATTTCTTGCCGATAACAAATAACAAAAGATGAATAAGATTACAATTGCAGTTCTTTTTTCTGCCATTCTGTTTTTCTCTTCCTGCAAATCGCAGTATGAGGCCCTGCTTAAATCAACCGATGTTGATGAGATATACGCAGGAGCGTTTAAGTATTACAATGCAGGCAAATATGCCAGAGCAGCAGAGCTTTTCGACAGGATGCTTCTTGCGGTAAGAGGGACAAGCAAAGACGATACTGTTCAGTTCTATTTGGGTTTGAGCAATTATAAATTTGGAGATTTAACCATTGCCGAAGCAAATTTCGATCAGTTTATCAGTGTGTTCCCCCGAAGCCCTTTTACAGAAGAGGCAAAATATTTGAGAATTGAGTGTCTCTACGGATCTACTTATCGCTATGAGCTAGATCAACTTCCGTCATACAAAGCTATGTCTGCAATAAACATATTTATATATGAATATCCCCAGAGCCAGTATCTGAAGAGGATGAGAGACATGTTAGTAGATCTTCAGGAGAGGATAGACAAAAAAAGCTTTGAATCTGCAAAGTTGTACTACACAATAGAGGATTACAAAGCTGCTGCATTTGCATTGAAGAATGTTCTAAAGGAGAATGCCGACAATCAATATAGGGAGGAGGTGCTCTTTTATATTGTAGCTGCAAATTATCAATATGCACAAAATAGCGTACCCGAAAGGCAAAGGGAGAGATTCCTTACTTTGGTAGATGAATATTATAATTTTATAAGTGAATATCCCGATTCAAAGCTTAGAAAAGAGGCCGATCAGATGTTCCAGAGAGCTCA